>Ga0207689_10000058_pt1 | contig 86234 bp, 65 predicted proteins | sample KBSMisM52_FD_184312 | JGI IMG/M metagenome (GOLD analysis project Ga0207689, IMG submission 184312) | Miscanthus rhizosphere microbial communities from Kellogg Biological Station, Michigan, USA - KBS Miscanthus M5-2 (SPAdes) (version 2) | ecosystem: Host-associated > Plants > Roots >...
GGGCGGGGGGGGGGGGGGCGGAGTACTGGGTGCGGCAGGTGCGGGAGCCGGTCCAGTTCGCCGCGGCGATGGAAACCGTTCAGCGCCAGCTCGGTGAAGGGCTGTGGCTCGAGCTCGGGCCGCATCCGGTGCTGACCGGACTCGGCCGGCCCTGGCTCGCCCACGGTGAATGGGTGCCGACGCTCCGCCGGGGTCACGACGACTGGCAGGCGATGCTGGCCGCGGTCGCCACGCTGTGGACGCACGGCGTGAGCCTCGACCGGCGCGGTGGCGAGCCGACGCGCGCGCGCCGCGTGGTGGGAGGCCTGCCGACCTACCCGTTCGAGCGTGAGCGCCACTGGGTGGAGCCGCCGCCTCGGTCCCAGGCCGACGACGCGACCCCGGCGGGCGCGCATCCGCTCCTCGGCCGGCGCCTTCGCTCGGCCGCGCCGACGCCCCAGTTCGAAGCACGGCTGTCCGCGAACGCGCCCGCGTTCCTGGCCGACCACCGCGTCCACGGCCTGGCGATCATGCCGTCGCCGGCCCAGATCGAGATGGCGGCCGCGGCCGCGGCGGAAGTGCTCGGGGACGAGCGGCCGGTGCTGAGCGATTTTGCGATCGAGCAGCCCCTGGTGCTGCCGGGCGACGAAAGGCTGGTCGTACAGACCGTGGTGACGCCTGCGGAGAGTGGCCGCGTCACCATCGAGATCGCAAGCCTCGAGGACGAGAAGGCCGCGCGCTGGCGCGTCCACGCACGCGCTACCGCGCACCGTCGTCTCGATGGCGACCCGGCGGCGGGTGTGCCCGCCGACCTGTCCGCGATCAGGCTCCGCTGCCGGGAGGAGATCGTCGCGGCCGACTACTACGCGATGCTGCGTGCCCGCGGCCTCGACTTCGGTCCGCGCTTCCGCGGGATCGGCCGGCTCTGGCGCGGCGAGCGCGAATCGCTCGGCGAGATCGTGGTGCCCGATGCGCTGCCGGCCGAGTACGGCCCCTACCGTGTGCATCCCGCGGTTCTCGACGCGTGCCTTCAGGTGCTGGGCGGGGCCTGGCCCGCTACCGACGAGGAGACCTACCTGCTCGTCGGCGCGGAGCGGATCATCCTGCCCGCCGCCGGGGGCGCCGCCGTCCCACGCTTCAGCCACGCGATTCTCCGGGACGGCGGCGCGAGCGCCGAGGTGGTGATCGGCGACGTGGAGGTGCTGGACGAGCAGGGGCGGCTCATCGCGCGCGTCGAGGGCGTGGGCCTGCGCCGGGCCCGGCCCGAGTCCCTGGCGCGCCATCGGGCAACCGTGCCGGGCGACTGGATCTACCGCGTGGCGTGGGCGCCGGCCGGGTCCGTGACGATCGCGCCGCCCGCCGACCTCGTCGATGGGCTCGATCCGCAGGTCGAGACGATCGCGGCCACCGAGGGCCTGGCGATGTACAACGAGCTCTTGCCCGCCCTCGAATCACTGAGCTTCCAGTACGTTCTCCGCGCGCTCGGCGAGCTCGGGTGGGCGCCGGCCCCGGGCGAGCGGGTGGAAGCGGCGACCCTGGCCGACGCCCTCGGCGTTGAGGTCAAGCATCGTCGGCTCTTCGCCCGGCTGCTCGAGATCCTGGGGGAAGAGGGCCTGCTTCGACGCGAGGGTCCGGCCTGGGAAGTGGTGAAGCCGCTGCCCCCTGCTGACGCCGACGCCCTCGAGCGGACGCTTCCCACGCGATTCCCGAAGGGGGCCGCGGAGGTCAGGGTCATCATCGACTGCGGCCGGGCGCTGGGTTCGGTGCTGCGCGGCGCGACCGACCCGCTCGATCTGCTCTTCTCGCCCGCGGCGCTCGCGAACACCGAGTCTCTCTACACCGCCTCGCCCGCGGCGCGCACCTACAACGCGCTCGTCGCGCGGGCGGTGGTGGCGGCGATGGCCCCCGGGGCCGGCGGACGCCGCGTGCGGATCCTCGAGATCGGAGCGGGGACCGGCGGCACCACGCGCGCGATCCTGCCGCTCCTGCCGCCCGACCGGGTCGAGTACACCTTCACCGACGTCTCGCCCACTCTCGTCGCGCGTGCGTCCGAGCGGTGGGGCGGGCCCAACCGCACGTTCCTCACCCTCGACATCGAGCGCGACCCGGCCACGCAGGGACTGGCCGAGGAGCGCTTCGACATCGTGGTGGCCGCGAACGTGCTCCACGCCACGCGTGACCTCCGGCAGACCCTGGCCCACGTGCGTCGCCTGGTCGCGCCCGGCGGAATCGTGATCCTCCTCGAGGGCACCGCGCGGTACCGCTGGGTCGATCTCACCTTCGGCCTGACGGACGGCTGGTGGCGCTTCACCGACTTCGAGCTCCGTCCCCAGCACCCGCTGCTTGGCGTCCCGGAATGGCTCGACCTGCTGGCCGCGTCGGGCTTCGGCGATCCGCATCGCGTCCCCGCGCTCGCGTCGAGTCGCGCCCTCGCGAGCCAGACCGTTCTCGTCGCGCGGGCGGAGGTGGAGGCCACGGCGCCCGCGGTCGCGCGCGGCGACTGGGTGATGTTGGCCGATCGCGTGGGGATCGGCGCGGCGGTGGCGGCGCGGCTCGGCGCCCAGGGCGGGCAGGTCACGCTCGTCGAGCCGGGCGGAGACGCGGGAGCCGCGATCGAGCGCGCGAGGCGCTCTGGACGCCCGCTTCAGGGCGTCGTGGACCTGCGGGCCGTCGACGTGACGCCGCGCTCCGCCGAGGCGGCCGCCCAGGCCACCGCGTCGGCCACGCGGGCGCTCGCGGTGGTGCGCCGGCTCGCCGGCTTCGAGGGCGCGCCGCGGCTCTGGCTCGTCACGCGCGGCGCCCAGCCGGTCGTGGAGCGCGTCGCCACGGTGCCGGCGCAGGCGCCGGTGTGGGGGCTCGGTCGCGTGGTCGCGCTGGAGCACCCGGAGCGCTGGGGTGGCCTGATCGATCTCGATCCGGCGGAAGGACCGGACGAGGCGGCGGCGCACGTGGTCGCCCAGCTCCTCGCGGGTGACGACGAGGACCAGGTCGCGTTTCGCGATGGGACCCGTCACGTGCCGCGGCTGGTTCGCGCGCCGAGCATCGCGGAGGGAGCGATCACGGTGCGAGCCGACGGCGCCTACCTCGTCACCGGCGGGCTCGGGGGCCTCGGGCTGCAGGTGGCGCGCTGGCTCGTCGAGCAGGGGGCGCGCCACCTGGTGCTGCTGGGGCGCCGCGGTCTACCTCCCCGCGAGACGTGGACGGCCGCGCAGCCGGGTGAGGAGCTGGCCCGGCAGGTGACGATGATCTCGCAAATGGAGGTGGCCGGGGCCCGGGTCGACGTGGTCAGCGCCGACGCCGCCGACCGGGACGCGATGGCCGCGCTGCTGGCGTCGTTCGGCGCGGCGCGGCCGCCGCTCCGGGGTATCGTCCACGCGGCGGCCCAGATGCGCGCGGAGCCGCTCGACGAGATGACGGACGAAGCCCTCGCGGAGGTGTTCGCGGCCAAGGTGACGGGCGCGTGGCTCCTGCACGAGCTGAGCCGTGAGCTCCCGCTCGATTTCTTCGTGCTCTTCTCCTCGACGACCGCCCTGATCGGATCGGCCCGCCTCGGTCATTACGCGGCCGCCAACCAGTTCCTCGACGCGCTGGCCCACCACCGCCGGCAGGCGGGACTGCCGGCGCTCAGCGTGAACTGGGGGACGTGGGACGAGATGCGCGCGGTCTCGGAAGCCGGCCGCCGGAGCTTCGCCCAGGCGGGCCTGCTCCCGATGCGGACCGCGGACGCGCTCGCGGCGCTGGGTCGGCTGGCGGGCGGGCCCGCGGTCCAGGCGGTCGTGGCCTCGGTCGACTGGGATGCGCTGGTGGCGCTGTACGAGGCCAAGCGGTCGCGACCGTTCCTCGCCGAGCTGCGAGCGCGCCCGAGCGGCGCTCCGGCCGTCGCGGCCCGGTCCCACGCGGTCGATCTTGCGGCGCGTCTCGAAGCGGTGCCCACGGAGGCGCGCCACGATCTCCTGGTCGCGCACGTTCGTGGTGAAGCCGCAGTGGTCCTGGGCCTGGCCGAGAGCCGCATCGATCCCGAGCAGGGACTCTTCGACATGGGCATGGACTCGCTGATGGCGGTCGACCTCAAGGCCCGGCTCGAGGCCGCGGTCGGCCACCGGCTGCCCTCGACGCTCACCTTCAACTATCCGACGGTGACCGCCCTGGCCGCCTACCTGGCCGATGAGATGCTGGGCGGGCGGACGGCGTCCGCGGCGCCCACGGCCCCGCCCGCCCCCGTACCCGCGGCGGAAGCCGGATCGCGGGACGATCTCTCCGAGGACGAGCTCGCGGCGCTGCTGGCCGACAAGCTCGGACGGGTGCGATGAGCGCCACCCCGCCCCCGAGCGATCGCCGCGCCCTGCTCAGGGAAGCGCTGGAGGCGGTCGAGCAGATGCAGGCCAAGCTCGACGCCGAGCGCCGGCGCGGCTCGGAGCCGATCGCGATCGTCGGGATGGCCTGTCGCTTCCCCGGCGCGGTCACCACGCCGGAAGCCTACTGGGCGCTCCTGAGTCACGGCGTGGACGCGGTCAGCGAGGTGCCCGCGGAGCGCTGGGACGAGGCGACGCGCGCCCGGCTCGCGCGCGGGGTCGACGGCAAGCCGCTCGTGCACTACGGCGGGTTTCTCACGGACATCGATCGATTCGACCCGAAGTTCTTCGGCATCTCGCCCCGCGAGGCCATGACGATGGACCCGCAGCAGCGTCTCGTGCTCGAGGTCGCGTGGGAGGCGCTCGAGCGGGCGGGGCAGGCGCCGGACCGGCTCGCCGGGAGCGCCACCGGCGTCTTTCTCGGCATCACCACCGGCGACTACGCGGACCTGGTGAAGGCGGCGGGGCCGGAGGCGCTCGACGTCTACATGGCGACCGGGAACGCCCACAACGCGGCCGCCGGCCGTGTGTCCTACGTGCTGGGTCTCAACGGCCCCTCGATGGCCGTCGACACCGCCTGCTCGTCGTCGCTGGTCGCGGTGCACCTGGCTTGCCAGAGCCTGCGCACGGGCGAGAGCCGGCTCGCCCTCGCCGGGGGCGTCAACGTCATCCTGACTCCCGATCCCTTCGTGATCTTCTCCCGCTGGGGCATGATGGCGCCGGACGGCCGCTGCAAGACGTTCGACGGGCGGGCCGACGGCTTCGTGCGCTCCGAGGGCTGCGGGATCGTGGCCCTCAAGCGCCTCTCGGAGGCGCAGGCCGACGGGGACGAGATCCTCGCGGTCATTCGCGGCTCCGCCGTCAATCAGGACGGCGCGAGCAGCGGCCTCACCGTGCCCAATGGCCTGGCCCAGCAGGCGGTGGTCCGACAGGCCCTGCGAGTGGCCGGCGTCGAGCCGAACGATGTGTCGTATGTTGAGGCGCACGGCACCGGCACCGCGCTGGGCGATCCCATCGAGCTCGAGGCGCTGGACGCCGTCCTCGGGACGGCGCGTCCGCCGGACCGGCCGCTCGTGCTCGGCTCGGTGAAGACGAACCTCGGCCATCTCGAATCGGCCTCGGGGGTGGCGGGGCTCATGAAGGTGGTGCTGGCGCTGCGTCACGGTGTCATCCCGCCGCATCTCCACTTCACCAGCCTGACGCCGCGGGTGTCGCTGCGTGGGCCCACACCGGTGGTGCCGACCTCCGCGCTGCCGTGGCCCGCCGTCGAGGGCCCGCGCCTCGCGGGCGTGAGCGCGTTCGGCTTCAGCGGGACCAACGCGCACGTCGTTCTCGAGGCCGCGCCGCCGAGCTCGCCGGTGACACCGCGCCCGAGCGAGCGCCCGGTGCACGTGCTCGCCCTCTCCGCGCGGTCCGAGCCGGCGCTGGACGATCTGGCGCGCCGCTATGCCGAGCGGCTCGGGAGCCTGAGCGGCGAGGGCCTCGCCGACGTGTGCTTCTCGGCGGGAGTGGGACGCGCCCACATGCCGCACCGCCTGGCCGTTCCGGCCGCCGGCGCCGAGCAGGCGATCGCCGCCCTGCGCGCCGCGCGCGCGAAGCCGGTGCGGCGGCGTTCGGCCGATGCGGCCCGCCCGCGAGTGGCCTTCCTCTTCTCCGGGCAGGGCAGTCAGTATGCCGGCATGGGGCGGCAGCTCTACGAGGCCTGCGCGCCTTTCCGGCGGGCGCTCGACCGCTGCGCCGAGCTGCTCGATGGCGTTCTCGATCGGCCACTGCTCGAAGTGCTCTATCCCGGCGAGGGTCGGCCCTCTCCGATCGACCAGACCGCCTACACGCAGCCCGCGCTCTTTGCGCTCGAGTACGCGCTGGCCGAGACGTGGCGGGCGTGGGGCGTCGTTCCGAGCGCGGTCCTGGGGCACAGCGTTGGCGAATACGTCGCCGCGTGCGTGGCCGGCGTCTGGCGGCTCGAGGATGCGCTCGCGCTGATCGCCATCCGCGGTCGCCTCATGCAGGCCCTGCCCGCCGGCGGAGCGATGGCCGCGGTCTTCGCGAGCGAGGGGAGGGTGGCGGACGCGGTGCGCGGCTCGAGCGGGCTCGCCATCGCGGCGGTCAACGCGCCGGACAACGTGGTGGTCTCCGGCGTGTCGGCCGAGCTCGAAGCCCTGATCGCCCGGCTCGGGAGCGACGGCATCGAGGCGCGTCGCCTGGCCGTCTCGCACGCGTTCCATTCGCCGCTGATGGACCCGATCCTCGACGAGTTCACCGCGGCGGTCGCGCGCTGCGATCGCGCCGCGCCGCGAATCGGGCTCGTCTCCAACCTGACCGGTCGGCTCGCCTCCGCCCGGGAGCTGGGGAGCCCGGAGTACTGGCGCCGCCACCTGCGCGAGCCGGTGCGATTCGCGGCCGGGCTCGAGACGCTCCGCGAGCAGGGCATCGACGCCTTCGTCGAGATCGGCCCGTCACCCGCCCTGCTGGGCATCGGCCGGCGCGTTCTTGGGGACGCCGCCGGCGCGTGGATGGCCTCGCTGCGGCCGGGCCGGGGTGACTGGGAGCAGATGCTGGAAGGCCTGGCCGCGCTCTACACCGCCGGGGTGGACGTCGACTGGGCGGCCTTCGACCAGCCCTACCGTCGGCGCCGCGTGTCGGTGCCCACGTATCCGTTCCAGCGGGAGCGATACTGGGTCGAAGCGCGCCCGGCCCCTCCGGCCCCGGCGAGCGACCGGCCGGCGGCCGGCCACCCGCTGCTCGGCCGCCGCGTGGAGCTGGCCGGCGTCGCCGGCACTCGCGTCTGGGAGCAGGTCGTGTCGCTCACCGCGCTGCCGTTCGTCGCCGATCACCGGGTCGAGGGCCGCGTGATCGTGCCCGCCACCGCGTATCTCGAGATGATGCTGTCGGCGGGCGCCCAGAGCCTCGGCGACGGGCCGCTGAGACTCAGCGAGATCCAGCTCGAGAAGCCGGTCTTCCTCGAGCCCGAGACCGCCTATCGGTTGCAGCTCAGCCTCGCGCATCGGTCCGACGACGCGGCGGTCGTGCGGATCCACGGCCGTCAGGCGTCGGCGACGGGCACGGACTGGGTCCTCCACGTCAGCGGGGCCGTGTCGCGCGATCGCACGGCCGCGCCGGTGGCCGGGGTCGACGTGGATGCCATTCGCCGCCGGTGCGGGGCGAGCGTGTCGGGCGCGGAATTCTACGAGCGGCTCGCCGAGCGCGGGAACGAGTGGGGGCCCGCGTTCCGGGGCGTCACGCGGCTCTGGCAGGGCGCCGGCGAGGCGCTGAGCGAGATCGGGGTGCCGTCGGGAATCGCCTCCGAGCTCGGATCGTACCTGATCCATCCCGCGGTCGCCGACGCGAGCGGACACGTGCTCGCCGCGACCATCCCGCTGCAGAAGTCAGACGGCGAGAAGGGCGGGGCCTTCGTCGGGGGCGGGATCGACCGGATCACGCTCCACCGCCGGCCGGTGGCGGGCCCATTGCTCGCGTACGCGGTGAGGCGGCCGGCCCCAGACGGTCCGCCCAACATCCTGTCGGGTGACGTGACTCTGATGGACGAGGTGGGTGTCGTCGCGGAGCTGACCGGTGCGCGCCTGTGGTATCTCGACGATGGGGCCGGGGCGACGCCGGCCGGTCGTGGCGACGACTGGTTGTGCGCGGTGGAGTGGCGCTCCACGCCTCGTCTCGCGGCGCCGGCGGAGCCCTCGGCCCGTCTGCGATGCCTCATCCTGGCCGACCGCCAGGGCGTGGGCGACGCCCTCGCGGACGGCCTCGAGGCCGCGGGCCACGATCCGCTCATCGTCCACGCCGGGCCTCACGCCGCCGACCTGGCCGCTGTCGTGGACGCCTGGCTCGCCGACTCGGACGGCCCCGCGCGGGTGATCCACCTGTGGAGCCTCGACGGACCTTCCAGCGCCGACACCACCGCCGACGGCCTGGCGATGGCCTGGAGCGTCGGGCCCGCAAGCGTGCTCCGGCTCACCCAGGCGCTGGCCCGGCCCGGCCGCCCGGCGCCGCGGCTCTGGCTCGTGACCCGCGGGGCGCAGCCGGCGGGCCCGGAGGGTGACGTGAGCGCGGTGGCGCCGGCGCCACTCTGGGGCTTCGGGCGGGCCCTCGCGACCGAGCACCCCGAGCTCTGGGGCGGCCTCGTCGATCTCGATCCCGGCGCGGCGGTCGAGGAATCCGTCGCCGCCCTTCTCGCGGACGTGACCCAGCCCGACGGCGAGGACCAGCTCGCTTACCGGCTGGGCGTGCGCTACGCGGCGCGCCTGGTCCGCGATCCGGAGGCCGCGTCGGATGTGCCCGTCGGCGCCTGCCGCGCGGACGCGACCTACCTGGTCACCGGGGGCCTCGGCGGACTCGGTCTGCTGGTGGCGGGCAAGCTGGCGGAGCTGGGAGCGCGGCGACTCGTGCTCATCGGCCGCTCCGCGATCCCCGCCCGCCACACGTGGAGCACGCTCCCCGCGGGAAGCCGCTGGGCGCGGATCGCGGCCGAGGTCGAGCGCCTGGAGGGATCGGGTGTCGCGGTGCGGCTCGAGGCGCTCGACGTCGCGGACGAGCCGGGACTCCGGGGTCTGCTGGCGCGCCTCGACCGGGAGGGCTGGCCCGCGGTGCGCGGGGTGGTCCACGCGGCCGGGATGGTGCGCTACGCTTCCATCTTGGACTCCACCGAGGAAGAGCTCGACACGGTCGCGCACGCGAAGGTCGTGGGCGCGTGGCGACTGCACATGGTGCTCGAGAAGGCGCCGCTCGATTTCTTCGTCCTCTTCTCGTCGGCCTCGGCGGTGCTGGCCTCTCCGATGGTGGCCGCCTACGCGGGAGCCAACGCGTTCCTCGACGCCCTCGCGCATCACCGGCGGGCTCGTGGCCTGCCCGCGCTCAGCATCGACTGGGGGCTCTGGGGCGGCGTGGGCATGGCGGAGGGGCTCGGCGCCGCGGACCTCGCCACGCTCGTCGCGCGCGGGATGGGCACCATCGACGTGCCGCGCGGGTTCGATCTCTTCGCACGGCTTCTCGGGAGCGGACGGGCCCAGGTCGCGGTCCTGCCGGTGAACTGGCGTCGCTGGCGCGAGCTGTATCCCGCGTTCACCGCGTCGCGGTTCCTGGAAGGCGTGGTCCCACCGGAGGGAGGCTCGCGCGTGGACGTGTCCGGTTCGCCGGCGCTCCGGGCGACCCTCCTGGCGGCATCGCCCGAGGAGCGGGTCACCCGGCTGCGGGACTACTTGCTGGGACGGGTCGCGGAGGTGCTGCGGATCACGGTCACCGAGCTCGACCCCGCCGAGCCGCTCGGCACTCTCGGCCTCGATTCGCTGATGGCGCTCGAGCTGCGGAGCCGGGTGGAAGCGGACACCGGCATCTCGGTCCCCATGGTGCGCTTGCTCCAGGGGCCCTCGGTCGATGCGCTGGCCGCCGAGCTGGCGGGCCGCACCGGCGACACGCCGCCGGGCGCCTCGGCCCGGCCGGACCGCGCCGCCGCGGAGGGCGACGAGTCCAATCTCCTCGCCCATGTGGTCGCGCAGCGACCGGCAGGTGCGGACTCGCCGCATCCGCTCTCGTACGGGCAGCAGGCGCTCTGGTTCCTCCACCACCTCGCGCCCGAGAGCGACGCGTACAACGTGCTGTTCACGGCTCGGATCCGGCAGACCGTCGACCTGGATCGCCTGCAGGGGGCCCTCACCGCGCTCACCACGCGCCACCCGATGCTGCGGACGACCTTCGCCCTCGGCCCGGCCGGACCGGTGCAGCAGGCCGGGCCGCCCGACGTCACGATCGAGCGCGAGAACGTGGCGGGCCTCGACGCGATCCAGCTCCGGGAGCGGGTGACCGCGTTCGCCCGACGGCCCCTCGACCTGGCCCGCGGGCCGGTGATGCGGGTGACCCTGTTCAGCCAGGCGCCCGACGCGCACGTCCTGCTGATCTCGGTGCACCACATCGCGACCGACGCGTGGTCCTTCGAGATCCTGCTCGGCGAGCTGCGGGAGCTGCTCGCGGCCGCGGCCGAGGGCCGGCCCGCCCGTCTGGCGCCCACGTCGGTCGAATACATCGACTTTGCCCGGTGGCAGACGGAGCGGGTGGGGGGAGCCGCGGGACGCCGTGAGCGCGCGTACTGGGAGACGAAGCTCGCCGGCGAGCTGCCGGTGCTGCGGTTGCCGTTCGCATCCACCCGGGGCGAGCGGCCCGCGTCGCGCGGGGCCGCGCAGGAGTTCGTGATCGAGGCCGATCTGGCCGGCCGGCTCCGGCAGGTCGCCCGGGGCGCCGGCGCCACGCTCTACATGCTCCTGCTGAGCGCGTATGCCCTGCTGCTGCGGCGGGTCGGTGGCCAGGACGAGGTGATCGTCGGCTCCCCCGTCTCGGGCCGCCAGCGCCGGGAGTTCGCGCCGGTGATCGGTTACTTCGTCAACATGGTGCCGATGCGCCTCCGCGCGCGCGGGGCCGACCACTTCGCGGCGCTGCTGGACCACACCCGGACCGAGGCGCTCGAGGCATTCGACCACCAGGACTATCCGTTCGCCCTCATGGTGAAGGAGCTGACGGGCTCGCGCGACGCGAGCCGCACCCCCGTGTTCCAGGCCGTCTTCAACTTCATCCGCTCGGAGGATTCCGGAGCCCTCGCGCAGTTCTTCGTCGCGGACGGAACGTCGGGCCGGCTCGATCTCGGCGGGCTCGTGCTGGAGCCGTACCCGGTGCCGCAACAGGAAGGTCAGTTCGAGCTGGTCCTCGAGATGACCGAGTCGGCGGGGACGCTGCACGGGCGCTTCAAGTGCGACACGGAGGTCTTCGCCCCCGAGACCGTGCGACGTCTCGCCCGCGGCTTCACCGGCCTGCTGCAGGCGATCGCCGGGCGGCCCGACGCGACGATCGCCGAGCTGGCGGCCGCGATCGAGGCGGTGGCCGGGCCCGCCGGGGTGGATCGCGAGGAGATCGATCTATGAGCGCCGGCTCGGGGACGTGGCTCGTACGGATGAAGCCCCGGCCCGCCGCCCGGCTGCGGCTCCTCTGTGTTCCCTACGCGGGGGTGGGGCCCTCGGCCTACCGGCGGTGGAGTGACGCACTGCCCCCGGATATAGAGGTGGGGGCCGTCCACCTCCCGGGTCGGGAAGCCCGGCTCCGGGAGCCCGCCCTGACCCGCCTCGAGCCCCTGATCGACGTGACCGCGGAGGGCCTCAGGCCCTTTCTGGATCGACCGTTTGCGCTGTTCGGACACAGCATGGGGGCGCTGGTGGCCTTCGAGCTGGCCCGACGGTTCCGGGTGGAGGGGTGGGGCGAGCCGACCCACCTCTTCGTCTCCGGGCGCCGGGCGCCTCACCTCCCCCCGCGCCACCCGGAGATCGCCCACCTGCCGGACGCCGAGTTCGTAGAAGAAATTCGCCGCCGTTACAATGGAATTCCGGACGAAGTGCTGCGGCATCCGGACCTCCTCGCGCTCCTGCTGCCGGGACTCAGGGCCGATCTCACGCTGATCGAGGCCTATGTCCATCGGCCGGACCGCGCGCTCCGGTGCCCGGTCTCGGTCTGCGGAGGTATCACGGATCCGGAGGCGACCCAGGCCGACCTGGCCGGCTGGCGCGAGCACACCGAGGGTGCGTTCTCGCTGCAGATGTTTCCGGGAGGGCATTTCTTCGTGCAGTCGGCACATGAGGAGCTGATGCAGAGCGTGCGAGCCGCGCTGGCGGTCGACGCGGTCCAGGTTCCGGGCGGCAGAGCGTGAGCACCGTGATCGCGGAGTGGCCGGCGGTGTCCCGAATCATCGCGCCCGCTCCGGGAGAAGTGCGGATCTGGACCGCTGATCTCGAGCCGGGGGCCTCCGTCATCGACCGGCTCGTGCCTCTGCTCAGCGCGGACGAGCGGGAGCGAGCGGCGCGGTTCCACTTCCGGCGGGACGCGATGCGATGGATCGCGGCCCGCTCCGCGCTCCGCGAGATCCTGGGCGGATGCCTCGACGCCGATCCGCGGGCGCTGGTCTTCGCCTACGGCGACAAGGGCAAGCCGGCGCTGGCAGAGCCGGCGGGCGAGTGGGACCTGCAGTTCAGCCTCGCGCATTCGGCGCACCTCGCGGTGTACGCGGTGACCGTCGGCTGCCCGGTCGGTGTCGACCTGGAGCGGATGCGCCCGCTGCCGGACATGGATCGAATCGCGGAGCGGACCTTCTCGCGGCAGGAGTGCGCCGCGCTGCGGGCGCTGCCGGCGACGTTGCGGCCGTCCGGCTTCTTCAATTGCTGGACGAGGAAGGAGGCCTATATCAAGGCGGTCGGTCTCGGGCTGTCCTATCCGCTCGAGCGCTTCACGGTGTCGCTTGCTCCCGGCGCTCCGGCGCGGCTCGAGACGGTGGAGGCCGAGCCCGGTCACGTGGAAGGGTGGACGATGGCCGCCCTCGCGCCCCGCTCCGGATTCGTGGGCGCGGTCGTGGTCGGCGCGCGTCCGGTCGACGTCGTGTGCGAGCGGTGGGGAGAGGACCGGCGATGACGGCGGCGGAGCTCGTCGCCCACCTGCGCGCGCTCGACGTGCGCCTCTCGGTGGACGGCGACCGGCTGCGGTGCAGCGCGCCCAAGGGCGTCCTGACCGAGGAGCTCCGGGATCAGCTCGCTACCCGCAAGGTCGAGCTCCTCGGGTGGCTGCGAGAGCACGCCGAGCGCGACCGGCTGGAAGCGAACACGGACCGGGAGCCCGCCTCGTTCCCGCAGCAGCGCCTCTGGTTCATGGACCAGCTGAGTCCCGGCGGGTTCGCCTACAACATCACCGGCGGCCTCCGGCTCCGGGGCGTCCTGAACGTCGAGGCGCTCGAGCGGAGCCTCGGAGAGCTGGTGCGCCGCCACGAGCCGTTGCGCACCGTCTTCGCCGCGACCGACGGGCAGCCGGTGCAGATCGTCCGGGAGGCCGGCGCCTTCCATCTGCCGGTCCGGGAGCTGGAGTCGAAGGGGCCCGCGCCTCGCGAAGCGGAGGCCGGGCGGCTGATGGTCGACGAGGGCCGCCGCCCGTTCGATTTGAAGACCGGCCCCCTGTTCCGCGCCCAGCTGCTGCGGCTCGCCCCCGAGGAGCACGTGCTCCAGCTCACGGTTCACCACATCGTGGCGGATGGGTGGTCCCTCGGAGTCCTCTCGAAGGACTTGACCGATCTCTACGCCGCCGCGGTGGGAGCGTCTCCCGAGATCGGGCCTCCGCCCGCCCGCTACACCGACCTCATGCGCCGGCAACGGCAGCGCCTGACCGGGACGACGTACGACGCGCAGGCCGCGTACTGGCGCGACCGATTCACCCCGCCGCCGCCGGTGCTGGAGCTGCCCGGCGATCACCCCCGCCCCACGATCCAGACCTTCGACGGCGGGATCGAGGCCTTCGTGCTGCCGTCCGCGCTGGCGGGCGCGCTGCACCGACTCGGACGCGAACAGGGCGTCACGCTCTTCATGATACTGCTCGCCGCGCTCGACGTGCTGCTCCACCGTTACACCGGGCTCGACGACATCGCCGTCGGCACGCCGATCGCCAACCGCACCGACGTCGAAGCCGAGAAGGTCGTCGGCCTCTTCGCGAACACCCTCGTGCTTCGCGCCGACCTGAGCGGCGACCCCACCGTGCGCGAGCTGCTCCGCCGGGTGCGCGACGTCGCGCTCGGCGCCTACGCGGCCCAGGAGTTTCCCTTCGAGCGGCTGGTGGAGATGGTGCAGCCGGTGCGGGACATGAGCCACTCGCCGCTCTTCCAGGTGATGCTCATCCTCCAGAACGCGCCCTTCGAGGCGATCGAGCTCGCCGGCCTGACGCTCAGCTACCTCGAGATCCGTACCGGCAGCGCGAAGACCGACCTGACCCTCGAGGTCTGGGAGAAGCCGGAAGGCCTGCAGGTGTTCGTGGAGTACAACACCGATCTCTTCGAGGCCGAGACCGTCCGGCGCCTCGGCGAACATCTTCAGCGCGTGCTGACCGCCTTCGCGGCCGATCCCGAGCAGCGCGTGTCGCGGGTGCCGCTCCTGGGCGAGACCGAGTGGCGCCGGGTGACCGTCGAGTGGAACGACACCGCGACGCCCCTGGCCGAGGGCCCCGTGACGCGCCTGCTGGAGGCGGAAGCGGTCCGGGCGCCGGAGGCGATCGCGGCCCGCTTCCACGAGCACCGCCTCACCTACCGGGATCTCAACCGGCGCGCCAATCGTCTCGCGCGCCACCTGCGGCGGCATGGGGTCGGGGCCGACGTGCTGGTCGGGGTGTTCGTGGAGCGCTCTCTCGAGATGCTGGTCGCGGTGCTGGCGGTCATGAAGGCGGGCGGAGCCTACGTCCCGCTCGACCCCGCCTACCCGCCGGACCGGCTCGAGTTCATGCTGCAGGACGGACAGATCGGCCTCGTGATCACTCAGGAATCGCTGCGCGATCGGCTCGCGATGCCCGCCGAGGCTCGCGCCGTGTGCCTCGATCGCGACGCCGCCCTCGTGGCCCAGGAGGTGGAGGACGACCTCTCGACCGCGCCGGCGGCTCACGACCTCGCGTACGTCATCTACACGTCGGGCTCGACCGGGCGGCCGAAGGGTGTGCAGATCGAGCATCGGTCCCTCGTCAACGTCCTGTCCGCGTTCCGGGAGATGCTCGACGCGGGTCCCCGCGACGTGCTCGTCGCGGTCACCACGCTCTCCTTCGACATCGCGGGGCTCGAGCTCATGCTGCCGCTCGTCGCCGGCGCTCAGGTGGTGATCGCGGATCGGGAAACCGCCGCCGACCCGGCCAAGCTGATGGGACTCTTCGCGGACGCGACCCTGGTCCAGGCGACGCCGGCCACCTGGCGCATGCTGCTGGAGGGGGGCTGGCAGCGCGCGGAGGGGCTGCGCGTCCTCTGCGGCGGGGAGGCGCTGCCGGTGGATCTCGCCGCGCGCCTCGTCGCCACCGGAGCGGCGGTGTGGAACGTCTACGGGCCGACCGAGACCACGATCTGGTCCACCGCCCACCGGCTCGACGGGGCGCGGGGCTCCGTCCCGATCGGGCGGCCGATCGCCAACACCCGGCTCTACGTGCTGGACGCGACCGGTGAGCCGGTGCCGGTGGGGGTGCCCGGCGAGCTGTTCATCGGCGGCGCGGGAGTGGCGCGCGGCTACCTCCGCCGGCCGGAGCTGACCGCGGAGCGATTCCTCGCGGATCGGTTCGCGCCGGCTCCGGGGGCCCGGCTCTATCGTACCGGCGACGTGGTCCGCTACCGGGCGGACGGCACGCTCGAGTTCCTCGGGCGGGCCGACCACCAGGTGAAGGTCCGGGGTTTCCGCATCGAGCTCGGCGAGATCGAATCGGTGCTGGCGGGGCACCCGTCGGTGGCGGAGGCGGTGGTGGTCGCGCGAGAGGATCGTCCGGGCGACCGGAGCCTCGCGGGCTACCTGCGGGCGGCCGGGGCCGCGCCCACGGGGGCCGAGCTGCGTGCGTTCCTCAAGGAACGCCTGCCCGACTACATGGTGCCCGGCACGTTCACGGTGCTCGACGCGTTTCCCTTGACCCCGAACGGCAAGGTCGACCGTCGCCGGCTGCCCGCTCCCGAGGGGCGCCGCGCCGCCGCGCGCGCCGCGTTCCTGGCCCCCCGCGACGGGATCGAGCGGGCCATCGCCGGCGTCTGGCGCGACGTGCTTCGCCTGGACGACGTCGGCGTCGACGACAACTTCTTCGATCTGGGCGGGCACTCGCTCTTGCTCGTCCAGGTGCAGGCGAAGCTTCGGGACGTGCTCGAGCGGGAGATCGCGATCGTGGAGATGTTCCAGTACCCGACGATCCGGGCGATGGCCACCCACCTCGCGCGCTCCACCGCGGGAGCGCCGGCCCGATGAGCGCGAAGACCGCTCCGGTGGAGCCCATCGCGATCGTCGGCATGGCCGGCCGCTTCCCGGGCGCGGCCGACCTGCACCAGCACTGGGACAACCTCCGTCGCGGCGTGGAGGCGATCACGTTCTTCAGCGACGAGGAGCTCACCGCCGCGGGGGTGGATCCGGGGCTGCTGGGCAATCCCCGCTACGTGCGAGCGCGGGGCGTGCTGCAGGACGCCGAGCTCTTCGACGCGGTCTTCTTCGGCCTGAGCCCCCGGGAAGCCGAGATCATGGACCCGCAGCACCGGGTGTTCCTCGAGACGGCCTGGCAGGCGCTCGAAAGCGCGGGGTACGCGCCGGGAGCGGTCGCGCGGAACGTCGGCGTCTACGCGGGGGCCAGCCTCAACAGCTATCTCATCGCCAGCCTCCTCACCAACCCCGACGTCATGATGGCCGCGGGCGGCTACCAGGCGATGCTCGCCAACGACAAGGACTTCCTGGCCACCCGCGTGTGCTACAAGCTGAACCTCCGCGGTCCGGGCGTGACGATCCAGACCGCGTGCTCGACCTCGCTGGTGGCGGTCCAGATGGCGTGCCAGGCCCTCCTGGCGCGAGAGTGCGACATGGCGCTGGCGGGGGGCGTGTCGATCAACGTGCCGCGGGTGACCGGCTACCTCTACGAGCCCGGCATGATCCTCTCGCCCGACGGGCACTGCCGCGCCTTCGACGCGGAGGCCCAGGGGACGGTGGCGGGAGAAGGGGTGGGCGTGGTCGTGCTCAAGCGACTGCGCGAGGCGCTCGCCGACCGCGATCACATCCACGCGGTGATCCGCGGGGCGGCGATCAACAACGACGGCTCGCTCAAGGTCGGCTACACCGCGCCGAGCGTGGACGGTCAGGCCGCGGTCATCGCGCGCGCCCACGCGATGGCGGGCGTCGACCCCTCGACGATCACCTACGTCGAGGCGCACGGCACCGGGACCGAGCTGGGCGATCCGATCGAGGTCGCGGCCCTCACCAAGGCTTTCCGCGCCGCCACCGATCGCCGCGGCTTCTGCGCCCTCGGCTCCGTGAAGAGCAACATCGGCCACCTGGACGCGGCCGCCGGCGTGGCCGGTCTCATCAAGGCGGTGCTGGCGCTCGAGCATCGCGCCCTGCCCCCGAGCCTGCACGTCTCGTCACCGAATCCTCGCATCGACTTCGAGAGCACCCCCTTCCGGGTCAACACCGCCCTGACCGAGTGGGCGGCGTCCCCCGACGGCCCGCGCCGGGCGGGAGTGAGCTCCTTCGGAATCGGCGGCACCAACGCCCACGTGGTGCTCGAGGAGGCACCGGCGCCGGCGTCGGCCGGGCCCTCGCGTCCGGTCCAGGTATTTACCCTCTCCGCCAAGAGCGCCGAGGCGCTGGATCGGACGGGGGCCGTCCTGGCCGCGCACCTGGACGAGTCGGAGGGGCCGGCGGCCGACGTCGCGTACACCCTCCACCACGGGCGCGCCACGTTTCCGCACCGGCGGATCGTGGTGGCGGAGAGCGGGGCCGAGGCGGCGCGCGCGCTCCACGAGGGCGACCCCCGCCGCGTGCTGAGCCGTCTCGAGGCGGGGAAGGATCGCCCGGTCGTCTTCCTGTTCTCGGGCCAGGGCTCGCAGTACGTGGGGATGGGCCGCGGGTTGTACGAGTCGGAGCCGGCCTTCCGCGACACCGTGGACCGGTGCGCGGCGGCGCTCGCCCCGCGACTCGGGATGGATCTGCGCGACGTGCTCTACCCGCCGCCCGACGGCGTGGAGGCGGCGCGCGCGCGGCTGGCCACGACCGCGCTCACCCAGCCCGCGCTGTTCGTGGTCGAGTATGCGCTGGCCACGCTGTATCTCGCGTGGGGCATCACGCCGCAGGCGATGCTGGGCCACAGCATCGGCGAGTACGTGGCGGCCTGCCTCGCCGGGGTGATAAGCCTGCCCGACGCGCTCGCGCTCGTGGCCGAGCGTGGACGGTTGATGGAGGTCCCGGGCGGGGCAATGCTCGCGGTGCCGCTGCCGGAGCAGGAGGCGCGGGCCCTGCTGCCGCCCTCGCTCTCGATCGCGGCGATAAACGGACCGGCGCTCTGCGCGGTCTCCGGTCCGGCGGCCGACGTGGCCGCGCTCGAGGCGAGCCTGACCGGTCGGGGAATCCGCGCCCACGCCATCCACGCGGCCTCCGCCTTCCACTCCGCGATGATGGAGCCGATCCTGGACGCGTTCCGGGCCGCGATCGGCCGGGTGAGCCTCTCGGCGCCCTCGATTCCCTATGCGTCGAACGTGACCGGCGCCGAGATGACCGAGAAGGACGCGACCGACCCCGCCTACTGGGTGCGGCATCTGCGACACACTGTCCGCTTCTGGGACGGGTTGCAGGCGGTGACCGGGGAGCAGTCGCCGGTGCTGCTCGAGGTCGGGCCCGGCCGCACGCTGGCCTCGCTGGCTCGCCCGGCCTCGACGGCGGCGCGCCCGCTCGAGATCCTCTCGTCGATCCGGCATCCTCAGGATGATCTCGACGACGCGACGGTGCTCCAGACCACGCTCGGGCGGCTCTGGCTGGCCGGCGTGCCGATCGACTGGACCGGCTACCACGGGTGGGAGACGCGGCGCCGGGTCCCGCTTCCGACCTATCCGTTCGAGCGGCAGCGTCACTGGATCGTGTCCGGCACCGCGGCGGCCGCGTCGAAGGCGGAGCGAACGCCGACCCTCGGCAAGCGCTCCGACGTCGCGAGCTGGTTCTACGTGCCGTCGTGGCGCCGCGCGGTGGCTCCGCGGCCGGCCGCGGCGGGTGCCGAGGCGGCCTGGCTCGTGTTCGCGGACGACGTGGGGCTCGCCAGCGCGGTGGCGGGACGGCTGCGAAAGGCCGGCGCCGACGTCACCACGGTGGTGGCGGGCGAGAAGTTCTCGCGCCTCGAGGGCGGCGACTTCACGCTCGGGTCGGATGGGCGGCGCGACTACGACCGGCTCGTCGCCGAGCTCACGCGGGGCCGCGCCTTTCCCTCGCGGGTTCTCCACCTGGGGTCGGTGGTCGCGGAGGGGGAGCCGTCCGCCGAGCGCCCGGATGAGGCGGCGCGGGGATTCTACAGTCTCCTGTTCCTGGCCCAGGCCCTCGCGGACGCGTCGGTGCGCGCGCCGATCGCGCTGGGCGTGGTCGTGAACCGGCTGCACGACGTCACCGGCGACGCGGTCATCCGACCGGAGCGCGCGACCGTGCTCGGTCCCGCGAGGGTGATCCCGCAGGAGTACGCCAACATCCGCTGCCGGGTGATCGACGTGACGCTCCCGGAGGACGGACGGGCGGCCGAGGCGCTCGCGGCACAGCTGATCGCGGAGCTGGACGAGCCGGATGACGCGCCGGTCGTCGCGTACCGCGGCGCCCATCGCTGGCTGCAGACCTTCGCGTCGGCCCCGCTCGCCGTGGCACCCGTCGGGGCCACGCTACGGCCACACGGCGTCTACGTGATCACCGGCGGGCTCGGCGGCCTCGGGCTGGTGATCGCGCGACACCTCGCCGAGACGATGCAGGCGCGGCTCGTGCTGATCGGGCGCAGCGCGCTGCCGCCGCGCGAGGCGTGGGGGCCGTGGCTCGAGTCGCACCCGGACGACGACGCGACGGCGGCGCGGATCCGCGCGGTCCAGGCGATCGAGACGGCGGGTGGCGAGGTCCTTGCCCTGAGCGCCGACGTGGCGGATCGCCCCGGGCTCGCCCGGGCGCTGGACGAGGCGCGGCGCCGGTTCGGGCAGATCCACGGGGTCGTGCACGCGGCCGGCACCGCGGGCGGCGGGATCATCGCGCTCAAGACCACCGAGATCGCCGACCGGGTGCTCGAGTCCAAGGTCCAGGGCACGCTCGCGCTGTGGGATCTGCTGGGAGACCAGGAGCTGGATTTCCTCTTCCTGTGCTCGTCGATCACCGCGGTGGTGGGAGGGCCCGGCCAGGTGGACTACTGCGGGGCCAACGCCTTCCTCGACGCCTTCGCGCGCAGCCGGGCCACCAGCGGCGCGGGGCCCCGGGTCATCTCGGTGAACTGGGACGCGTGGCAGGAGGTCGGCATGGCCGCGAGCACGGTGGTGCCCGCGGCGCTGGCCGCGCGGCGCGCGCGCGACCTCGCCGAGGCGATCCGGCCCGCCGAGGGCGTCGACGTCTTCCGCCGGGTGCTCGCCGGTCCGCTCTCCGAGGTGATCGTGTCCACCCGCGACCTGCCCGGCCTGGTCGCGCTCGCCCGCAAGGTCGCGGAGCCGCCCGCGGAAGCCTCCATCGTGGAGACCGTGGCCGCCGCGGCGCCGGCATCGAGTGGACGGGCCGGCCTGCCGACGCCCTTCGTGGCTCCCTCCACCGACCTCGAGCGCACCATCGCCGAGGTATGGCAGGAGCTGCTCGGCATCGAGCCGATCGGGCTCCAGGACGATTTCTTCGAGGCGGGCGGGCACTCGCTCCTCGCCACCCAGGTGATGTCCAGACTTCACCAGCGCCTCGGCGTGGACGTGCCGCTGCGCACCCTCTTCGAGGCCAGGACCATCGCGGTGTTCGCGGAGCGGGTGGCGGAGCTCTCGCACGGGGCGAGCGAGGATCGAGAGGAGATCGAGCTGTGACCCCCGCGGCCGATCTGCTCGCGCGCCTCCGAGCGCTCGACGTGAAGGTCACCGTGGACGGCGGCGGCGCTCTGCGTGCCAGCGCGCCGAAGGGGGTCCTCACCCCAGCCCTCCAGGCGGAGTTGACGCGTCTCAAGCCGGAGGTGATCGAGCTCCTCAAGAGCGCGGGCGGAGCGGCCGGATCACGGCCCACCCGGATGCCCCGGACCGGCGACGTGCCGCTCTCGTTCGTCCAGCAGCGGCTCTGGTTCCTCGACCAGCTCGATCCCGAGACGTCGACGTACACGATCGCGGTGCGCCAGCGGCTGCGCGGCCCGATCGACGAAGCCGCCCTGGCGCGCACCCTCACCGAGCTCGTGCGGCGCCACGAGTCGCTGCGAACGACGTTCGTGACCCGCAACGGTGAGCCGCATCAGCACGTCATGCCGGCGGGGCCGGTAACACCCAGGACGATCGACCTGGATCACGTGGCGGCCGATGACCGGGAGGCTGCCGTCGAGGCTCACGTGCAGACCGAGGTCCAGCAACCGTTCGACCTGGCCCGGGGCCCGCTCTTCCGTCCCCTCCTCCTCCGGCTGGCCCCGGACGAGCACGAGCTCGTCATCTCGATCCACCACATCGTGGCCGACGGCTGGTCGCTGGGCCTGATCACCCGGGAGCTCGAGATCCTGTACCAGGCGTACATGACAGGGGGCTCGTCCCCGCTCCCCGAAGTGCCCCTGCAGTACGCGGACTTCGCGATCTGGCAGCGCCAGTGGCTCGCCGACCATGTCCTGGAGGCGCAGAGCGCCTACTGGCGCGCCCAGCTGGCCGCCCTGCCCGCGCCGCTCGAGATCCCGACCGATCTCCCGCGCCCTCGCCAGTCGAGCTCCGCGGGCGCGTCGCTGGAGTTCGAGCTGCCGGCGCCCATCGCCGAATCGCTCCGCGAGCTGGGCCGGAACGCGGGGGCGACCCTCTTCATGACCCTCCTGGCCGGGTTCAAGGCCCTGCTCGCGCGCTATACCGGAGAAGAGGATGTCGTGATCGGCACCCCCATCGCGAGTCGGAACCACCTGGAGCTGGAGTCGATCGTCGGCTTCTTCGCCAACACCCTGGTGCTTCGGACCGACCTGTCGGAAGACCCGACGTTCCGGCAGCTGCTCGGGCGGGTGCGGGAGACGAGCCTCGGCGCCTACGCCCACCAGGACATGCCCTTCGAGAAGCTCGTGGAGGAGCTCCGCCCGGATCGCCGGCTGGGCCGGAACCCGCTCTTTCAGATCAGCTTCGCCTCCCAGAACTCGGGCACCGGCCCCGGCTTCAACTTCGTCACGGTCGCGTCTCCGTTCGATCTGACCCTGTTCGTCCGGGGCGGGAGCGCGGGGCCGGTGAGCGCAACGATCGAGTACCGTCGGGACCTCTTCCGGCCGGAGACGATCGCCCAGCTGGCCCGCCACTACCGGACCCTGCTGGAGGGGGCGGTCGCAGATCCCGACCGTCCACTGTCCAGACTGCCGTTGCTGAGCGAGGACGAGGCGCGCCGGATGCTCGTGGAGTGGAACGACACCGCCACCGACGATCCGATCGATCGCTCGATTCCGGAGCTGTTCGAGAGTCAGGCCACCGCCACCCCGAGCGCGGTGGCGGTCGTGTTCCACGGGGTGTCGGTGACGTATGGCGAGCTGAACCGACGGGTCAACCGGCTGGCCCAGTATCTGAGGCGCCACGGCGTCGGCCCCGACGTCCTCGTGGGCATCTACCACGAGCGCTCGGTGGAGATGCTGGTGGCGGTCCTGGCGGTTATGAAGGCGGGTGGCGCCTACGTGCCGCTCGATCCCGCCTATCCCGCCGAGCGGATCGAGTTCATGATTCAGGACGCGAGCATCCCCATCGTCGTGACGCGGAAGGCGCTCCTGGGCCGGATAGCGGTGCGCGAAGACGTGCGGATGCTGTGCGTCGACCGCGAGGCGATCGCCATCGCGGCGGAATCGGACACCCCGCCCGCGGCCGTGGCGGCCGACCTCGCCTACGTGATCTACACGTCGGGCTCGACGGGACGCCCCAAGGGCGTTCAGATCTCGCATCGTTCGCTCGCCAACGTGGTCGCCGCGTTTCGAGCGACCCTCGCGGTCCGCCCCCGGGACGTCCTCGTCTCGGTCACCACCCTGTCGTTCGACATCGCGGCGCTCGAGCTCTTTCTCCCTCTGGTGACCGGCGCGCGGCTCGTGATCGCGAAGCAAGAGGTGGCCGCGGACCCGGTGGCGCTCCGAGCGCTCATCGCCGAGTCGCGCGCCACCATCGTGCAGGCGACCCCCACGACGTGGCGAATGATGGTGGAAGCCGGACCCTGGCGGGCCGAGCGACTCCGCATCCTCTGCGGCGGCGAGGCCTTGCCGACCGAGCTCGCCAGGCTGCTGCTGGCGACGGGGGCGTCGGTCTGGAACGTGTACGGACCGACCGAGACCACGATCTGGTCCACCCTCCACGTGGTCGAGGAGACGGAGCGAGCGGTCCCGATCGGCCGGCCGATCGCGAACACCGAGACGTACGTGCTCGGCCGCCACGGAGAACCGTTGCCGATCGGCCTTCCCGGCGAGCTGCACATCGGCGGGGTCGGTGTCGCCCGCGGCTACCTGAACCGACCGGAGCTGACCGCGGAGCGATTCGTGCCCGACCCCTTCTCGGGTCGGCCCGGCGCGCGTCTCTACCGGACGGGAGATCTCGCCCGCTACCGGGAGGATGGAACGCTGGAGTTCGTGGGTCGGGTCGACTACCAGGTGAAGGTCCGCGGCTTTCGGATCGAGCCGGGCGAGATCGAAAGCCGGCTGGCGACGCATCCGGCGGTCGCGGAGGCGGTCGTCGTGGTGCGCGAGGATCATCTGGGCGAGCGCGGCCTCGCGGCCTACGTGAGGCCCAACGGCTCCTCGCCGCCTCTGGCCGACGATCTGCGCGCGTTTCTCAAGGAGCGGCTCCCGGCGCATATGGTTCCGTCGACCTTCACCGTGATCGACGCATTCCCGCTGACCCCGAACGGCAAGGTCGATCGCGGCGGGCTGCCGGCGCCGTACGACCGGAGAGCGCCGGCGACTTCGGTCGCGCCCCGGGACGAGGTGGAGCAGCGTCTGGTCCGGATCTGGGAGGACATCCTGGGAGTCGAGGGGATCGGCACGCGCGATAGCTTCTTCGACCTCGGGGGCCACTCGATGCTCGCGGTGCGCTTGTTCGCGCGGATGGAGGAATCCCTCCAGGTTCGACTCCCGCTCGCGACGCTGTTCGAGGCGCCCACCATCGAGGCGCTGGCGAAGCTGATCCGCGACCGAGCGGGCTCGGCGCCCTCGCGCTCCCTGGTCCCCATCCAGCGCGCGGGAAGCCGAACGCCGGTGTTCGCGGTTCCGGGGGTCGGGGGCAACGTCCTCTGCTACTACGATCTCGCGAGCCGGCTGTCATCCGATCAGCCGTTCTACGGGTTGCAATCGCGCGGCCTCGACGGGTTGGAGAAGCCGCTCACCCACGTCGAGGACATCGCGGCCGCGTTCCTGGCGGAGATTCGCGAGGTGCAGCCCCGCGGACCCTACACCCTCATCGGCACCTGTATGGGCGGAGTGGTGGTGTACGAGATGGCCCAGCAGCTCCATCGGGTCGGCGAGGAGGTGGGGCTGCTGGTACTGCTGGAGACCTGGCAGCCCCGTGGCCCCTCGGGCCAGATACTCCGACGGAACAGCAGCGGGCGAGAGGTCCGAGACCTGATCGCGAGCCGACTGCGGCTGTACCTCAAGGAAGCTCGGAGCCGCAGCGGCCGGGAGCGCCTCAAGTATCTGTTCGAGCGAATCAAGGTGGTCGCGGAGATGGCGGCCCGACGAGATCTGTTCCGCGGAGACCGCCGCGAGTTCGATCAGCACATCGTCACGAACGCGAACCTCCGGGCATTCCATCGGTACAAGGCCCGGGCCTATTCGGGGCGTGCGGTGCTGTTCCTGGCGGAAGCGCGCGAGGTGCCGTCCGAGGACGATCCCCGGCTGGCCTGGCGTCGGCTGCTCGCGGGCGGCGCCGAGATCTACACGGTGCCGGGGCACGACTCCGGTTCCATGCTCGACGAGCCTCACGTCCGGGCCCTCGCCGAACAGCTCAAGGTGTGCATCGAGCTGGCGCCGAGCCGCGCGACCGCGGCGGAGTGAGGGTGAACCCCTTTCCGATCTTGCCGCCGCGGGCGTGGCTCGTCTCGGCGCTCGCGGTGGTGGCGGGACTCCTCGGGGGAGCGCTCAGCGCGGGCCTCATCGCACTGATCAACACCGCGCTCGCGAATCCCGGCCCTCCTCGCCCCCTCCTCGTCGTCGGCTTCTTCGGGCTCGTGATCGGTAGAACCGTCGCGAACGGGGTGGCCCGCCTCCTCCTCAATTACTTCACCCAGCGCGCGCTCCTGGATCTGAGCCGGAATCTGAGTCGGCGCGTGCTCGCGACCCCGTTGTGGCAGCTGGAACGGGTGGGAATCCCCCGGGTTCTCGGGATGCTGACCCACGACATCCCGGTCATCGGATGGGCCGCCCAGATCGTCCCCACCTTCGCCATGAACGTGGCGATCATCGTCGGGTGCGCGATCTACCTCGGATGGCTGTCGTGGCTGTCCCTGGTCGGGCTGGCGTCGTTCGTCGTGGTGGGGGCGCTCGGCTACCACCTGTTGCTCAGACGGGCCTACCGGTATCTGGAGCGGGCCCGCGAGACCCGCGATCTCCTGTTCCGACACTACCGCGCGCTGACCGAGGGCATGAAGGAGCTGAAGCTCCACGCCGCTCGTCGCGAGGCCTTTCTCACCGACCGGATCGGGACCGCCGCCGAGACGCTTCGACGCGACGCTCTCGTGGGAGTCTGTCACCACGTGGTGGCGGACACCTGGAACCAGCTGCTCTTCTACGGACTGCTCGGCGGCATGCTGTTCGTGGCTCCCACCCTGCAAGACGTCAGCGCGAGGACGGTCACCGGCTACATCGTGGCCTTGCTCTACGTGATGAGCCCGATATGGGGCGTCATGGAGGCGTCGTCCACGTTCGCCCAGGCCCGGATCTCACTGAAGAAGGTGAACGAGATCGGCGTCTCGCTGTGGGAGCGCGACGCCGAATCCGGCGCGGCGGAGGGGCACGCCGTCGACGCGGACTGGCAGCGACTCGAGCTGGACGGGGTGACCTTCGCCTATCCGTTCGACAGCGAGGGGCGGCGATTCGTCCTGGGCCCGCTCGACCTCGAGCTGCGGCGCGGAGAGCTCGTCTTCGTGATCGGAGGGAACGGGAGCGGGAAGTCGACGCTCATGAAGGTCCTGACCGGGCTGTACGGCCAGGAGCAGGGGACGATCCGGCTGGACGGGGTGGCGGTGACGGAGCGTAATCGAGAGTGGTACCGTCGCCATTTCTCCGCCGTGTTCACCGATTTCTACCTGTTCGACAGCCTGCTCGGCATGGATGAATCCGACCTCGACAAGCGGGCGACTCGTGGTCTCGAAGAGCTCGAGCTGGACGACAAGGTGCAGGTCTCGGACGGGGTGTTCTCGACGACGGCCCTGTCGCAAGGGCAACGGAAGCGTCTGGCGCTCCTGACCGCATTCCTCGAGGATCGGCCGATCTACGTTCTCGATGAGTGGGCCGCGGACCAGGATCCGCACTACCGGGAGATCTTCTACCGGCACCTGCTGCCCGACCTCAAGGCCCGCGGCAAGGCGATCGTCGTGATCAGCCACGACGACCGGTACTACCACCTCGGGGATCGAATCGTGAAGCTGGAGGACGGCAAGCTCGTGCCGAGCCCGAGGGTGGCCGCGGGCTAGCCGCTCCCCTTCGCGGCCGCCGCCTCCGCGGCCGCCTGATGCCCCCCCGAGCTCCCGTTGTCGGTCGTCGCGCACGCGTCCAACGAGCTCCGGTGGATCGACAGGTCGGTGATGGTCGGGTGCTCGCCGCAGAGCGGGCACTTGGGATCCCGCCGCAGCTTCACCTCGCGGAACCGCATGCCGAGCGCGTCGTAGGTGAGGAGACGCCCGATCAGCGGATCGCCGAGGCCGAGCAGCAGCTTGATGGCCTCGGTGGCCTGCACCACGCCGATGATGCCTGGGAGCACGCCCAGGACGCCGGCCTCGCTTCAGCTGGGGACGAGGCCCGGCGGTGGCGGCGTGGGGTAGAGGCAGCGATAGCACGGGCCCTGGTTCGAGGCGAGCACGGTGGCCATGCCCTCGAACTGGAAGATCGAGCCGTGCACGTTGGTCTTGCCCGCGAGGTAGCACGCGTCGTTGACCAGGTAGCGCGTGTCGAAGTTGTCCGAGCCGTCGACCACCAGGTCGTAGTCCTTGATGATGTCCATCACGTTGTCGACGTCGATGCGGGTGGGCAGCGGGATCACGTTCACGTCCGGGTTGAGCGCCCGGATCATCTCGGTGCCCGACTCCACCTTGGGACGGCCCACGTTGGCGGTGGTGTGGAGGATCTGGCGCTGGAGGTTCGAGACGTCCACCACGTCGCCGTCCATGAGGCCGAGGGTGCCCACCCCGGCGGCGGCCAGGTACATCGCGGTCGGCGAGCCGAGCCCGCCCGCGCCGATCAGCAGCACCTTCGAGCGCAGGAGCTTGCGCTGGCCCTTCTCGCCCACCTGGCTCAGCAGGAAATGCCGGCTGTAGCGCTGGATCTGCTCCGCCTGCAGCGGGCGGTCCTTCACCACCGGCAGGCCGGACTGGGCCCACTTCTGGAAACCGCCCTGGAGGTTGGTGACGTTCTCGTAGCCCAGGTCCTTGAGAGCCTTGGCCGCGAGCATCGAGCGCAGGCCGCTCTGGCAGTACAGCACGATGGGCGTCGACGGCTCGGCGGCCGCGCCGCCGATGCGGAACTCGAGAAAGCCCCGGCTGATGTTGGTGGCGGGCTCGATGAAGCCGTCGCGGTACTCGTCGGGATCGCGCACGTCGATGAGGACGAGGGGCTCGCCCGCGTCGATCCGCTTCTTGACCTCGGCCGGGCCCTGCTCGGGCACCACGGTCCGGGCCTGCGCCAGCATCTCCTTCAGCGTTTTCATGCGCTGCTCCTTGGCCGAAGCCTCTACTATCGCCAAAGCTCCTGCAAATTCAGCTGGTTCATATTACCACCAATTCCGGTCGGATCCAGCAAGGCCACGCTCCGGGGCGCGGCGCACAGGGCAAGACTGCTATAATCAGCCTCCAAATGAAAGCGCCAATCGAGGCCAGCGGAAAGACGAGGCCCTGAGCATGACCGGACCAGACCCCATCGAGCTCACCGATCTCGCCAAGCGGTCCATGGCGCTTCAGGACTACGGGCGGGCGCCCCAGATCGACGGGGTCGCGCTGGTGGACATCAAGCGCTTCACCGACGACGGCGGCTCCTTCCAGGAGCTCGTCCGCCTCGACGCCGGGATCGCGGCGGCCATGCCCGGCTTCCAGTGCCGGCAGGTGAACTACAGCGAGATGGATCCGGGAGTCATCAAGGCCTTCCACATCCACCGCCGGCAGACCGACGTGTGGTTCGTGCCGCCCGGCGACAAGATGCTGGTCGTCCTCCTCGACGTGCGGGCCAAGTCGAAGACCCCGAACGTCCAGATGCGGCTGGTCCTCGGCGACGGGCACTCGCGCCTGCTGCGGATCCCGCCCGGAGTCGCCCACGGGGTGAAGAACCTCACGCCGAACCGCGGCCGCATCATCTACCTGGTCGATTTCCAGTTCTCCCCCGATCCGGACGTGACGGAGGAAGGGCGTCTGCCCTGGGACTTCGCGGGAGCCCACGTCTGGGACGTGACCCGCGGCTAGCGGGATGAAGATCCTCGTCACCGGCGGCGCCGGATTCATCGGCTCCAACTTCGTGCGGCACGTGCTGGAGACCCACCCCGACGACGCGGTGGTGAACCTCGACAAGCTCACCTACGCGGGCAATCTGGCCAACCTCCGGGACGTGGAGGGCGACCCGCGCTACCGGTTCGTCCACGGCGACATCTGCGACGGCGCGCTCGTGCGCGAGGCCATGCGCGGGGTGGACGCGGTGGTGCACTTCGCGGCCGAGACGCACGTGGACCGCTCGAACCTGGGCGCGGACGACTTCCTCCGCACCAACGTCACCGGCACCTTCACGCTGCTGGAGGCGGCGCGAGAGCTGCGGGTGGGCCGGTTCCTCGCGATCAGCACCGACGAGGTCTACGGGAGCATCGCGCAGGGCGCGGCCCGCGAGGGCGATCCCCTGAACCCGTCGAATCCCTACTCGGCGTCCAAGGCGGCGGCCGACCTGCTGGCCCGCGCCTACTGGACCACGCATCGTCTACCCGTGCTCATCACCCGCAGCAGCAACAACTTCGGGCCGTACCAGTACCCGGAGAAGGTGGTCCCCCTCTTCGTCACCAACGCGCTCGAGAACACGCCGCTGCCCCTCTACGGTGACGGCAAGAACGTGCGGGACTGGCTCTACGTCCTCGACAACTGCGCGGCCATCGACCTGGTGCTGCGCCGAGGGCACGAGGGCGAGATCTACAACATCGGCGGGAGCACCGAGGTGGAGAACGTGGCCCTCACCCACCGCATCCTCTCGCTGCTCGGCAAGCCGGAGAGCCTGATCAAGCCGGTCACCGACCGGCCCGGGCACGACCGGCGCTACGCGCTCGACTCCAGCAAGGTCGCGGGCCTCGGCTGGGCGCCCGCCTCCACGTTCGACCGCGCGCTCGCCGCCACCGTGGAGTGGTATCGCGCCCACGAGGCGTGGTGGAAGCCGATCAAGTCGGGAGCGTTCCGCCAGTACTACCAGACCCAGTACGCCGCCCGGTCCTGAAGCGGGCCCTCGCCCGCGCCGCGGTCTCGGGCATAATGCGCGGGGAGGAGTCGGCATGACGCGCCCCACGCTCGCCTGGATCACCGTGGCCCTGCTCGGTCTCGCCGTGCCCGCCCTCGTCTCCGCGGCCCCGCGCGACGTGGATCGCCGGCTCGAGCCCTCCCGCGTCTCGCCCCTGCCGACCCAGGTGCGTCGGGTGGAGCCCGCGGTGGTCGGGATCCGGGTGGAGGTCGAGGCGGGTCGTCCCTCGGCGGCCACGCTCGGCACCGAGCGCGCCGGCAGCGGCGTCATCTTCGACGGCGACCAGGGCTACGTGCTCACGGTGAGCTACCTGCTCCTCGACGCGGCCCGCATCCAGGTCTCGCTGCGCGACGGCCGCACCGTGCCCGCGCGCCTGATCGGGCTCGACCTCGAGGTGGGGGTCGCGGTCGCGCGCCTCGAGGGGGCCGGGCCATGGCCCGCCGCCACCCTCGGCGACTCCCGCGCGGTGAGCGCGGGCGACGTGACCGGCACGGTGGGCGTCTCCGACGAGGGCGACCTGGTGGCCACCGCGAGCCGCGTGCAGGCGGTGCGGCCGTTCGCGGCCGCGTGGGAGTACATGCTGGACCGCGCCTTCGTGGTGGCGCCCCACAACCCCGCCTTCGGGGGCGCCGCGCTCGTGGACGCGGCCGGGGCGGTCATCGGCATCACCTCGCTGCGGCTCGGCAAGGCCCCGCACGTGGACCTCGCCATCCCCATCGAGACGTTCCTCGCCGGCAAGGACGAGCTGGTGGCCCGCGGCCGGGTCACCAGCCGCGCCCCGCGTCCCTGGCTCGGGCTCTACACCGCGCCGGACGCGCGCGGGGTCGTGGTCTCGGGCCTCTCGCCGCTCAGTCCGGCGCGCGCCGCGGGCGTGCGGCCCGGCGACGTCATCGTGCAGGTGAACGGCCGCCAGATCGCGAGCCGCGAGGACTTCTATCACACGCTCTGGCAGGGCGGGCTCGACCAGGACGTCCAGGTCACCGTCGAGCGCCTCGGGGGGCGGCACGCGATCACGGTCCGTCCGGTGGATCGCTACCGTTTCTATCGCGCCCCCGACAAGTAGGTTAGGCTCTTGGTCATGAGGGGCGTCGACACCTACCAGGGGCGCGGTCTCATCGCGGACCCCATCCACCAGTACATCCTCTATACGCGGCCGGACGGCGGGCCGGGGGAGTCGACCGAGCAGGACCTCATCGACTCCCCGTGGATGCAGCGGCTGCGGCGGGTGCCCCAGCTGCAGTCCGCGCGGTGGGTGTTCCCCGCCGCGGAGCACAGCCGCTTCCAGCACTCGCTGGGGGCCATGCACCTGGCGGGCCGGTTCGCGCTGCAGCTGCACCGCTCGCTCGAGGCCGAGTTCACGGACGCGCCGTCGGCCCCGCTCTTCGAGGAGCTGATGCGCGTGGCCGGCCTGCTCCACGACGTGGGGCACGGCCCCTTCGGCCACTTCTTCGACGACAACTTCCTGGCCGACTTCGATCTCACCCACGAGAAGGTCGGCCAGCGCATCATTCGAGAGGAGCTCGGGGACCTCATCCGCGGCCTGCGCCGCAGCCCGAGCGGGCCGTTCGAGGACGGGGAGCGGATCGACCCGGAGTGGATCTGCTACCTGATGGGCAAGAGCTACACCGTGCCCACCGCGGAGCACCCGCGCTGGCTCGCCCACCTCAAGCCCCTGCTGTCCGGCATCTACACCGCGGACAACATGGACTACGTGCTGCGCGACTCCTACATGTGCGGGGTGGCGGTGGGGCCGATCGATATCGAGCGCATCATGTACTACTCCTTCTTCAGCGAGAAGGGGCTCACCCTCGATCGGGGCGGGATCCAGGCGTTCATCATGTTCTTGAACGCCCGCTTCTACCTCTACACCAACGTCTACTACCACCGGACCACTCGGGGCATCGATCTTCACTTGAAGGAGATCTTCCGGGAGACCATGAAGCTGGTCTTCCCGTTCGATCTCAACAAGGAGCTCCATCCCTACCTCAACATGACCGAGTGGACGCTCCTGGAGGAGGTCGCCCGCTGGGACCACTCCGACGACGCGGACCGGCGGGCCCTCGGCCGCGAGTGGCGACAGGTGCTGGATCGCCACCTCAAGTGGCGCATGTCGCACGAGGTGGTGCTCGACCTCTTCGAGCCGCGGCGCGGCCAGAGCTTCATGAAGGCGGAGGAGGTGGAGGTGCGGGTGCGCGAGCTCCTGCCCGAGGGCCTGCGCGCGTTCCCGTTCAAGATCGACATGGCCCAGCAGGACCCGCGCCCGCTCAACCCCATCGGCATGCAGGACCGCCAGATCTACGTGTACGACGCGGCCTCGCGCACGGTGTCGGCGGAGCCCCTGAAGGAGCTGCTCAAGTACCTCCCGGGCAAGGTCGCCCAGTGCCGGATCTTTGCCATGAGCCACGAGCACGATCAGCGGCTGGCCGCCGCCCTCGAGCAGGCCCTCGGCGAGGACCGCCCGGCGCATCCCACCAACCTCTAGCCCCGCTCGGGCGAAGGACAGGCGTCATGGAAAAGTTCCGCGGTGTGGACTACTACGGCATCGACGAGCTCCTGACCGAAGAGCAGCGCATGATGCGCGACGCGGTACGCGACTGGGTGGAGGCCAAGTTCCTCCCCATCGTGAGCCAGCACCACCGCGACGGCACCTTCCCCACCGAGCTCGCGAAGGACCTCGGGGAGATGGGGGTGTTCGGAGCCACCCTCAAGGGCTACGGCTGCGCCGGCCTCGACAACGTGGCCTACGGCCTCATCATGCAGGAGCTGGAGCGCGGCGACTCCGGGCTCCGCTCCTTCGCCTCGGTGCAGAGCGGGCTCGTGATGTACCCGATCTACAGCTACGGCTCCGACGCCCAGAAGGAGCGCTGGCTGCCCCGCCTGCAGTCCGGCGATGCCCTCGGCTGCTTCGGCCTCACCGAGCCCGATCACGGCTCCGATCCCGGCTCCATGAAGACGCGCGCGGTGAAGAAGGGCCAGGAGTACGTGCTGAACGGCACCAAGCTCTGGATCACCAACGGCTCGGTGGCCGACGTGGCGGTGGTGTGGGCCAAGGGGGAAGACGGCGAGATCGGCGGCTACCTCGTCGAGAAGGGCACTCCGGGCTACAGCACGCTCGACATCCACGGCAAGTTTTCGATGCGCGCGTCGATCACGTCGGAGCTGGCCTTCGCGGACTGCAAGATCCCGCTCGAGAACAAGCTGCCCGGCGTGAAGGGCCTGAAGGGCCCGCTCTCCTGCCTCTCCCAGGCGCGCTACGGCATCGCGTGGGGCGCCATCGGGGCCGCCATGGGCTGCTACGACTGGTCGCTCCAGTACGCCCAGCAGCGCGTGCAGTTCAACAAGCCGATCGGCTCGTTCCAGCTGGTGCAGCAGAAGCTGGTGTGGATGATCACCGAGATCACCAAGGCCCAGCTCCTGTGCCTGCGTCTCGGCCAGCTCAAGGACATGGGCAAGGCGCGCCCCCAGCAGATCTCGATGGCCAAGATGAACAACGTGCAGATCGCGCTCGACGCCGCGCGGCTGGCCCGCGACATCCTCGGCGCGGCCGGCATCGTGGACGAGCACCCGATCATCCGGCACATGATGAATCTGGAAACGGTGAACACGTACGAGGGGACCCACGACATCCACACCCTGATCGTGGGCCGGGACATCACGGGCCTCGACGCGTTCGGTATCGGGTAGCTCTCTCCACGCCTCGCCCTCTCCCGGTAGGAGGGAGCGGGGCTTGGTGTAGCATAGGCCACCATGAGCCCCGACCCGTCCGCCCCCGCCGTGGCCCTGCCGTCCGTCGCGTCCCTGCCGGTGGAGCGCGCCCGCCCCGATATGCGCCTGCTCGGGCTACTGGCCCTCGGGCACATGGTCATCGACATCAATCAGGGCTCGCTGCCCGCGATCCTGCCGGTGCTGAAGGACGCGCTCAATCTGTCCTACGCCGCGACCGGGGTGATCGTGCTCACCGCGAACGTCACCTCGTCGCTGATCCAGCCCCTCTTCGGCTACTTCGCGGACAAGACGGCCCGGCGCTGGCTGCTGCCGCTGTCGGTGCTGCTCTCCTCGCTCGGGCTCGCCTTCCTCGGCTTCGCGCCCTCCTACGCCGCGGTGCTGGCCCTGGTGATGATCACCGGCTTCGGGGTGGCCGCGTATCACCCGGAAGGCTATCGCACCGCCACCGCGGTGGCGGGCGACCGCAAGACCACCGGCGTCTCGATCTTCTCCACCGGCGGCAACGTGGGCATCGCGCTGGGCCCGCCGCTGCTCACCGCGCTCCTCATCGGCTTCGGCCCCGCGGGGAGCCTGGGCATGCTCGTGCCCGGCCTGCTGGTGGCGGGCCTTCTCACCGCGGTGCTCCCGCGCCTCTCCGCGCCGGCGCCCGCCGTCGCCCGAGCCCGCGCCAACGCGGCGGGCGCCCGCACCATGGTGGGCGCCATGAGCATCCTCATCCTGGTGGTGGCGATCCGCTCGTGGACCCAGCTCGGCTTCACCACGTTCATGCCCTTCTACTGGAAGGACGTGCTGCACGGCGACCCGCGCCTCGTCGGCACCCTGCTCGCGGTGTTCCTGGGCTCGGGCGCGATCGGCACGCTCGCGGCGGGACCGGTGGCCGACCGCGTGGGGGTGCGCCGCTCGGTGGTCGGCGTCTTCCTGCTCGCGGCCCCGCTCGCGTTCGCGTTCCTGTTCGTCTCCGGCGGGGTGCTCGCGTTCGTGCTGCTGGGCCTCCTCGGCTTCGTGCTCGTTTCCACCTTCACGATGTCGGTGGTGCTGGGTCAGGCCTACCTGCCGCGCAACCCCGGCATGGCCTCCGGCCTCATCGTGGGCTTCGCCATCGGCGCGGGCGGCATCGGCGCGAGCGCGCTCGGCTGGGTGGCGGATCACTGGGGGCTCACGACCGCGCTCGGTATCTCGGCCGCGATGCCGCTGGCCGGAATCGTCGCGGCGCTGTTCCTCCCGGATCCCGAGACCGGTGAAGTCGGATAGGTTCGAGGACGGCGAGCAGGCCCTGCTGATCGATCAGCGGGGGCGTCGACATCTCCTCCTGCTTCGGAAAGGGGAGACCTTCCACTCCGACCGCGGCTGGGTGACGCACGACGCGATCATCGGGCAGCCCGACGGCTCGTGGGTGCGGACGTCGAAGGGCACGCGCTACCTCGCCCTGCGCCCCACCCTCGCCGAGTACGTGCTCGACATGCCGCGCGGGGCCCAGGTCATCTACCCCAAGGACCTCGCGATGGTGATGTTCTGGGCCGACATCTTCCCGGGCGCGCGGGTGCTCGAGGCCGGGATGGGCTCGGGCGCGCTGACCCTCGCGCTGCTGCGCGCGGTCGGGCCCGAGGGCCGGGTCGTGAGCTACGAGCAGCGCGAGGACTTCTGTCGCCGCGCCCTCGCCAACATCCAGATGCGCCTGGGCGAGGTGACCACCCTGACGGTGCGCATCCGGCCGGTCGAGGACGGGCTGCCCGAGGAGGAGCCGGTGGATCGGGCGGTGTTCGACCTGCCCGAGCCGTGGCGCCTGGTGGATCCGGTGGCGAGCGTGCTGCGTCCGGGCGGGATCTTCCTCTCCTACGTGCCGACGATCATCCAGTCGCACCAGCTGACCGAGACCCTGCGGCGGCATCGCGGCTACGCCCTGGTGGAGACCTTCGAGACCCTGCTGCGGCCGTGGAACATCGACGGCACCTCCGTCCGCCCTTTTCACCGGATGGTCGCCCACACCGGCTTCCTCACCGTGGCCCGCCGCGTGGTGCCGGAGGAGGGCGCCGCGGTCCCGCGCCTGCCCGATCCCGAGACCGACTGACGGTGCTCGCCCGCTACTTCGATCTGGACCGGCTGGGGACGACGCCGGGCGGGGAGATCCGCGGGGGCCTCACCACGTTCATGGTGATGGCCTACATCATCTTCGTGAACCCGGCGATCCTGTCCTTCGCCGGCATCCCGCCGCTGCAGGGCCAGGGGCCGTCGTTCGCGGCGACCCAGGCCGCCACCTGCCTGGTGGCGGGCGTGCTCACGATCGTGATGGGGCTCGTCACCAACTATCCGCTCGCGCTCGCCTCCGGCATGGGGCTCAACGCGGTGATCGCGTTCCAGCTCGTGGCGGGCCTCAAGCTGCCGTGGACCGCGGCGATGGGGGTGGTGCTGCTGGAGGGCGCGGTGATCACCGTGCTGGTGCTGACCGGCTTCCGGGAGGCGATCATGAACGCGATCCCGGTGTCGCTCAAGCGCGCCATCGGGGTGGGCATCGGGCTCTTCATCCTCTTCATCGGGCTGGTGTCGGCGGGAGTGGTGAAGCCGGGCCCGGCGGGAGTGCCGGTCACCCTCGGGGAGCTCACCTCCGCGCCGGTGGCGGTCGCGCTGTTCGGGCTCTTCCTCACCCTGTGGCTGGCCGCGCGGCGCTCGAGCGGCGCGCTGCTGGTGGGCATCCTCGCGAGCACCGTCGCGGCCATCGCGGTGAACGCGGCGACCGGCGGCCGCGCGTTCCCGATCCCGGGGCAGGCGGTGTGGCCGGCCGCGCTCGTGGCGTGGCCCGATTTCTCGAGCCTGGGCGCCGGCCTCGACCTCTCGGTGTTCGCGCGGCTCGGCGTGCTGGCCGCAGTGGTCACGATCTTCTCGATCATGCTGTCGGACTTCTTCGACACCATGGGCACCGTCATCGGCATCGGCGGAGAGGCGGGCTGGCTCACCCGCGAGGGACGGCTCCCGCGCCTCGACCGGGTGCTGCTGGTCGACGGGCTGGCCGCGGTGGCGGGCGGGGCGGCCGGCGCCTCGTCGGCCACCACCTACATCGAGTCCGCCGCGGGGGTGGCCGCGGGCGCGCGCAGCGGCCTGGCCTCGGTGGTGACCGGGATCTGCTTTCTGCTCGCCCTGTTCTTCGCCCCGCTGGCGGGGGTGGTACCGGCCCAGGCCACCGCGCCGGCCCTCATCGTGGTGGGCTACCTGATGAGCCGGGTGGTGCGGGACATCCCGCTCAACGATCTGGAGGAAGGGTTCCCCGCGCTGCTGACGCTGGCGGTGATGCCGTTCACGTACTCCATCACCAACGGCATCGGGGCCGGCTTCATCGCCTACTGCTTCATCAAGCTGGTGCGCGGCAAGGGGGCCCAGGTGCCGGTCATGATGTACGTGGCCGCGCTGGCCTTCGCGATCTACTTCGCGCTGCCGCTGATCCAGCGCCTGATCGGCGCCTAGGCGGCCCGGCCCGCTCGCGCCCGTGTGGTACGCTAGGGCCTTGACCGCCGAGCCGCCGACCGTACTGTTCCCCTAGGAGGTCGCCACCGTGATCAGCGTGATGCGCGAGTACGCCAGGAGCCTGAAGTTCGTGCTCCTGGTCGTGGTCGTGGTGTTCATCCTCACCTCCGGCGTGCTCTTCTACTTCGGCTCCGGCCCTCTGGGCGGCGGCGGTCGGAGCCACGCGGTGGCGGTGGTCAACGGCGAGGAGATTCCCCCCGAGCGCTTCCGCCGCGCGCAGGCCAACATGCTCGCGGCGTACGAGCGCATGGCCCGCCAGCGCCTCACCCCCGAGCTGGCCGAGCGGCTCGGCCTCTCCCAGCAGGTGATCAACGAGCTGGTGACCGAGGCCATCGTGATCCAGGGAGCCGCACAGGAGGGCGTGCGGGTCAGCGACGAGGAGCTGCGCTCCACCATCCAGCAGATCCGCGAGTTCCAGGAAAACGGCCGGTTCTCTCGCGAGGAATACCTGAAGGTGCTGCGGCAGATCCGCCTCGACCCCGGCGAGTTCGAGACCGAGGTGCGCCGCCAGCTGGTCCGCCGCAAGATGGAGAACCTGATCAAGCAGGGCGTGAAGGTCTCCGAGGAGGAGGCGCGCGACGCCTATCGGCAGCGGCACGAGCGGGTGCGGGCCGTGTGGGCCTTCGGCGACGTGAAGCCCGCGATGGCCGCGGTGCAGGTGGCCGACTCCGAGCTCGAGCCCTACGTGAAGGCGCACCAGGCCCAGTTCACCCAGCCCGAGCGGCGGCGACTGCAGTACGTGGTGGTGAGCGCCAGCCCCCAGGCCGCCGCGGTCTCGGACGCGGAGGTCGAGGCCTACTACAAGGAGCACGGCTCGGAGTTCGAGGAGCCGCGGCGCCTGCGGGTGGCCCACGTGCTGGTGCGGGTGCCCCCGGTGGGCGGCAGCGACGCGGAGAACGCGGCGAAGGCCAAGGTCGAGGACGTGATCAAGCGGGCGCGCGCCGGCGAGGACTTCGGCAAGCTCGCGCGCGAGGTCTCGGAGGACAAGGCCAGCGCGGTGCAGGGGGGCGACCTCGGCTTCGTCGGGCCCGGGGAGCTGGTGGCTCCCTTCGAGCAGGCCGCCTTCGCGCTCAAGAAGGGCGAGACCTCGGAGCCGGTCCGCACCCCCTTCGGCTACCACGCCATCCGCATCCTCGACGTGAAGGAGGGCGGCAAGACCCCGCTGAAGGACGTCGCGGCGAAGATCCGGACCACGCTGGCGACCCAGAAGGGCGAGCGGGCGGCCCAGACCCGCGCCGACGAGGTGAAGTCCGCGCTGCAGGGCGGCTCCGATTTCGCGGCCGCGGCCAAGAAGCTCGGGCTCGACGCGCGCGAGCTGACCTTCGCCCGCGGCGACGCGCTGGGCGAGGCCGGGCGCGACCCGCAGCTCGACGAGACCGTGTTCGGCCTCGCGCCGGGCGGTGTCTCCGCCCCCATCAAGACCGCGGCGGGCTACGCGGTGGTGCGGGTGGCCCAGTCCATCCCGGCGGGCGTGCCCCCGATCGGGGAGATCCGCGACCGGGTGATCGAGGCCATTCGCCGAGAGCGTGCCGAGCAGCAGCTGACCGACAAGGCCAAGACCATGGCCGCCGCGGTGGCCAAGGGCGGCGACTTCGGGGCCGCGGCCAAGGCGGAAGGGTTCACCACCGGCAGCATCCCGCTCTTCTCGCGCTCGGAGCCGCCGAAGGAGCGTGGCACCCTGCCCGGAGCGGTACTGCTGGCCGCGCTGCAGACCCCCGCGGACCAGGTGGCGGAGCCGGTGCGCGCCGAGGGCGGCGGGGTCTACGTGGTGAAGACGCTCGAGCGGCAGCCGGCGAGCCCGGACGGGTTCGCGGCCGAGCGGGCCGAGCTGGAGAAGCAGGTGCTCGAGCAGAAGCGGGCACAGGCCTGGGAGAACTGGATCCGCGGACGTCTCGCGACCGCGAAGGTCGAGGTGGGCGGGCAGCCCGCCTCCATGACGCGCTGAACACCGAGAGGCTCTGACATGGACCGGACCGCGCTCCTCATCATCGACGCCCAGCAGGAATACTTCGCCCCGATCGGCAAGGTGGTGCTGCCCGACGGGCCCAAGGCGGTGGCCCGCATCGCGGAGACCCTGCGCTGGGCGCGCGAGAGCCGGATGGCGGTCATCCACATCGTGCACGAGAGCCGCCGGCCCGGTGCCGCCACCTTCGTGCCGGGCAGCCCCGCCCTGGCGATCCACGACGCGGTGACCCCGCGCGGGGAGGAGCCGGTCATCACCAAGCACCTGCCGGGCGCGTTCACCAACACCGCGCTCGAATCCGAGCTGCGCGATCGTGGGATCGAGCGGGTGATCGTCTCCGGCTTCATGACCCAGATGTGCTGCGACACCACCACCCGCGAGGCGGCCCACCGCGGCTTCAAGGTCACGCTCCTCTCGGACGCCACCGCGGCCATGGACGTGAAGGGGCCGGACGGGACGGTGATCCCGCACGACCAGGTCCACCGCACGCACCTCGGCAGCCTGAACGGCTTCCTGGCCGAGGTGAAGCGGAGCGACGAGGTGATCGGGACATGAGCATCCAGCGCACGCCCATGACGCGCGGAGGCTTCGAGCGGCTCCGGGAGGAAGCGGAGCGGCTCAAGAAGGAGCGGCCGAACATCGTGCGGGCCATCGCGGAGGCGCGGGCCCACGGCGACCTCAGCGAGAACGCGGAGTACCACGCCGCGCGCGAGCGTCAGGGCTTCGTCGAGGCGCGCATCACCGATCTGGAGTCCAAGATCGGCACCGCGGAGGTGATCGACCCGCCCACCTCCGGAGATCGGGTCACCTTCGGGTCCACCGTGAAGCTGGAAGACGAGGACGGCAAGGAGACGACCTACCAGATCGTGGGGTCGGACGAAGCGGAGCCGAAGCAGGGGCTGATCTCGATCATGTCCCCGCTGGCGCGCACCCTGATCGGCAAGAAGGTCGGCGACCGCGTGACCGCCACCCTGCCCGGCGGCACCAAGAGCTTCGAGATCCTCGCCGCGAATTTCAAGAAGTAGCGTCCGCGGCTCGCGCTGGGGGTTAGCCCCTGAGGGCTTCGCGTAGCTCTCGGGTGAGGGCCTCGACCGTTCCTCGGGTGCCGCCCGCGAGCTTGTTCTTCCACTCGCCCTCGGTCTCGAAGCGCCGGTCGCGCAGGCGCTCGCCCCACGGCTTCACCGCGTCGCGGATGGCGTGGAAGTCGAAGGCGTCCTTCTTCAGCTCGCGGGCGCGGGCCATCACGTCGGGGGCCACCCGGATGAAGGCGCGCAGCGCGGCGCCGGTCTTGATGGAGTACTTGCGTCCCGCCCACGCGGTGGGGAACACGCCCGCCACCGCCTTCATGTAGCTCAGGAAGAAGCGCTTGGCGTGCTGGCGCACCTCGTTGATGCGCGCGCCCCCGCCGATCTTCTCCACCGTCTCCAGGAACTCGACGATCTCCTCCGCGAGGGGCGCCTGCGAGACGCGGCCGCGGCCGGTGCCGAGCATCTTGATCTCGCCGGCCAGCGGCGAGGTCTCGTCCTCGTTGAGGGAGCGGATCACGTCGTGGGCCAGGGCCTGGTTCGGGTCCGGGTAGAGCTTGCGCCCCGCGAGGCTCACGATGTGCGAGGGGTTCAGCCGCGTGTGCTTGGCGTTGATGGTGACGAAGAGCTCCACGATCTGCCGCGCGTCGAGACGGTCGAAGAGCACCGCGGGCACCTCGATGCCCAGGTTCTCGCCGGCCTGGGTGAGCGCGTGCAGGGCCAGCAGGCGGTGCTGGCCGTCCAGCACCCGCAGCACCCCGTGCTCCTCGGGGATCTGCAGCAGGCCGAGGTCGTGCTGGCTCGCCATCGGGGTGAAGGTGAAGCGCTTCTCGGAGGTGATGATGACCGCGCCCGGGATGGCGGGCAGCGTGCCCGCGTCCTTGCAGTCCCGGTAGTAGTTCACCAGCTCGTCGATCTTTCGGCGGATCACCGGGCGCTGGTAGGCGACCTCGCTCTCGCCGATGCGCTTCTCGAGGGCCTCCCAGTTCACCCGCGCGCGGTTCGCGCGCTGCTTGGCCTTGGTGGCCGGCTGGACCTCGCCGCCGCCGTAGCCGAGCACCTCGAACTTCACCAGCCGGTCGATGTCCTTCGCGGAGAACGACGCCTGGAAGAACTCGACCCCGAACTGCTTCACGCGGTGCGCGGGAACCGTGATCATCGCCCGTTCCGCCTCCGTGGGGACTTGATCGCTGCTGAGGGCAGCTCGCCCACTCTAGTAGAAGCTTAAACCCCTGTCAACATGTACCTTTTCGGCTCTCCACCCACTCCCCTCACCCCCCACGAGTTGGGGGTGCCGAGCCACTTATCCCCAACATGTGGGTAGGCTGGGGATGCGGGAAAACCTGTGGATAGCTGTGGATGAACCGGGGCTCAGCGGGAGGCGGCGACGGCGCCGACCAGGGCGACCAGGCCCAGGACGATGAAGAGCGCGGCCGCGAGGCGCCGCAGGAGGGCAGGCGAGATCACGCGGGTGAGGTGTGAGCCGCCGAAGACCACCAGGCCGTCGGCGGCCAGCATGCCGAGCGTGGTCCCGGCCGTCACCGCGGCCGCGGTCTCGAAGCGCGCGCCCAGCGCGACCGTCGCGAGCTGCGTCTTGTCGCCCATCTCGGCGAGGAAGAACACCACGGTGGTGGTGAGCAGGGGACCCCAGCCCGCGGTCGCGGCGGCCTCGGGCGCCCGGTCGGGGAAGAGCGTCCACACGCCGAAGGCGAGGAAGCTGAGCGCCAGCGCCCACGCCAGCACGCCGGGCGGCAGCACCCGCGAGACCCAGACGCCCACCGTCGCGGCGAGCGCGTGGTTGGCGGTGGTGGCGAGCAGGATACCGAGCATCACCGTCCACGGTCGCCGGTAGCGCGCCGCGAGGGCGAGGGCCACCATCTGGGTCTTGTCGCCCATCTCGGCGAGGGCGACCACGAGGAACGAGGTCCAGAGCGCGGTCATCTCGCTCGCCGCCGCCGTGCGGCGGCTAGAGCGGTCGCTTCAGGTACCGCCCGCGCGCCGGGCCGACCACGCGGGCGCCGTCGTAGACGAGGGCCCCGCGGAGGAACGTGGCGCTCACGCGTCCGGTCAGCTCCTGTCCCTCGAAGGGGGTGTAGCCCTGGCCGGATGGCGACTCCGACGCCCGCACCGTGAAGCGGCGGTCGGGGTCGAGCAGGGCGAGGTCCGCGTCGAAGCCGACCGCGACGTCGCCCTTGTGCCGGAGGCCGAAGCGCCGGGCCGGGTTCCAGGCGAGCACCTCCGCCATGTGCGAGTAGTCCATGCCGCGCCGGCGGCCCTCGCTGAAGACGCCGGAGAGCAGGTACTCGGTGCCGCCGAAGCCGGAGCGCGCGAGCCAGATGTCGTCCGGCCGCTCGGCGGCCACCTTCATCTCGCGGGCGCAGCAGGCGTGATCGCTCACCACCCAGTCGAGCTGGCGGCTCAAGAGGGCCTGCCACAGGAACTCCACGTCCTCCCGCGGGCGGATGGGCGGGTTGACCTTGGCCAGGACGCCGGTGGGAGCGTCGCAGTCGAGCAGCAGGTGCCCGACGGTGACTTCACGACGTACGTCCAGGTGCGGGAAGACGCGCGGCATCGCCACCGCGGCCTCCACCGCCTTGCGGGAGGAGAGGTGGAGCAGGTTGATGCCCGCGCACTCGGTCTCGTGCGCGAGATAACCCGCGATCCACACCGCGAGCCCCTCCGCGTGGGGCGGCCGGGCCGCGCTGTAGGCGCGGAGGCCGGTCAGGGTGCCCTCGCGGGCCACCCGGCGGGTGTAGGCGTCGAGGATGTCGGCCACCTCGCAGTGCAGGCTCACCGTCACGTGGGGCGCGAGATCCGGGCGCGCCCGCCGGATGCGCGCGGCCTCGCGCATGATGAACTCGAAGTGAGCGAAGTCGTAGCTCTCGTCGTCCCCCACCATCAGGAACCGGCGCTGGGCCGCGCGGTCGGCCTGGCCGTGGAGCCCGTGGCCGCCGTAGAACATGAAGATCTTGAACGACGGCACGCCCTGCTCGGCGGCGAGCCACTCCATCTCGCCGATGTGCCCCGACTGGATCGGGGCCAGGTGATAGGCGTAGTCGCACCAGTAGCGGTCGCGCGAGACGGCCAGCACCTGGGGGAAGAACGCGGCGTAGGGCCCCCCCTGGTTCAGGTAGTACTGCCCGGTGCGGAAGTAGGTGAGGACGGTGGTGGTACCCCCGCTCACCGCGGCCTTGCTCTCGGACACCGCGTCGTCGCCCAGCGGGGCGTAGATGCCCACGTGGGTGTGGGCGTCGACCACGCCCGGGAAGCCGAGCCGGCCGCGCGCGTCGTAGATCTCGCGCGCCTCCGACGCGTCGATGACGGGCTCCACGCGCGCGAAGCGCCCATCCACGACGCCGAGATCCCGCGCCTCCACCGACGCGTGCCGCGGGCGCACCAGCCGCACGTTCTTGATCACGAGGTCGAGCGACGGGCGGTCGGGCATGCGCGCTCGATTCTACACCGAGCGTCGCGTCGAGCGGCCGCCGCGCGTTGACAGGCTAGGGGGTGGATGCTAGGCTCGCCGCGTCCCGACACGCCCCTACTCACTCGACTTCCGGCCGGAGGACACGATGTCGAACGACCAGCGAATCTCCATGACCGCGCCGATCGGGCGCCGCCGCTTCCTGACCGCCGTCGGCGCGGTCTCCGCCGCCCTCGCCGCGCCCGCGCTCGTCCGGGCCCAGGCCCGTGAGGTCAAGGTCGGCTACATCCTGCCGGTGACCGGGCCGCTCGCGTTCGAGGCCCAGCTCGCCCTCAACGGCCTGCAGCTCGCGGTGGACGAGATCAACGGGGCGGGGGGGATCAAGTCGCTCGGCGGGGCCAAGATCACGCTGCTGCCCGGCGACACCCAGAACAAGGTCGAGCTCGGCAACTCGGAAGCGGCGCGGCTGATCGACCAGAACGTCACCGCGCTGATCGGGCCATTCTCGAGCCTGGTCGCCTTCTCGGTCCGCCAGGTCACCGAGAAGAACAAGACCCCGTTCCTCCTCCTGGCCACCGTCGCCGACAACGTGCTGGAGGGCGGTCTGCGCTACTGCTTCCGGATGCAGCCCAACGCGCGCGCGATGGCCACCCTGACGGTGGGCAACATGATCGAGATGGCCAAGAACGCGGGCACCCCGATCAAGCGCGTGGCGATCATGCACGAGGACGGCAACTTCGGCACCACCATGGGCAACCACGTGGAGGCCTTCGCGGGCAAGATGGGCTACGAGCTGGTGCAGCGCGTGCCCTACAACCTGCGCTCCCCCGACTTCACCCCCGAGCTGTCGAAGGTCAAGGCCTCGCGTCCCGACCTGCTGGTGATCAGCGGCTACTACGGCGACTCCAAGATCATCGCGGAGACCGCGGCCAAGCTGCGCATCGGCGTGAACGCGCTGGTGGGGCTCGCCAACGCGGCCTACTCGAACCCCAAGTTCATCACCGAGAACCGGGAGCTGACCGACCAGCTCTTCGACGGGAACTACTGGCACAATCCCCAGAGCGCCCGGGCCCGCGCGGTGTTCGAGGCGTACCAGAAGCGCTTCAACTCCACCATGTCCAACCACGGAGTGCAGGGCTACCAGGTGATGTTCGTGCTCAAGGACGCCCTGGAGCGCGCCGCCTCCACCGACCGGGAGAAGGTGCGCGACGCCATCGCCAAGACCAACCTCACCGATCACATCCTGACCCAGGACGCGATCCACTTCGACGAAGCGGGTGAGAGCGTCAACGCGACGCCCGCCCTGCTGCAGGTGCAGGGCGGCAAGCCGGTGGTGGTGGGCCCGGCGCGGTTCCTCGAGGCCAAGCCGGTGTTCCCGGTCGCGAAGTGGAAGGGCTAGCCGACCTTCGCAACTGAATGGGCGCAACTGAATGGGCCGGAGTGATCGGGCCGACGTGATCGGGCCGCGGTGACCTGGCTCTTCCTGCAGGCCGTGGTCAGCGGCCTGCTGCTGGGCGGGGTCTACGGGCTGGTCGCGAGCGGCCTCTCCCTGATCTTCGGCGTGCTGCGCATCATCAACTTCGCCCACGGGGCGGTGATGATGCTCGGCATGTACGCCTCCTACTGGCTGTTCGTGCTGCTGGGGGTCGATCCCTACCTCTCGATCCTGGTCACCGGCCCTCTCTTCTTCGGGATCGGGGTGCTCATCCAGCGGATCGTCATCGAGCCCAACCGGGACGCGGCCGAGCACAACCAGCTGCTCCTCACCCTCGGGGTCGCCCTCTTCTTCGAGAACCTGGCCCTCGTCCTCTGGCAGGGCGACTTCCGCACGGTGCGGGTGTGGTACTCGGGTGCGTCGTTCCTGGTCGCGGACGTGCTGGTCGAGGTCCCGCGGCTGGTGGCGGCGGGCGGGGCGGTGCTGATCGCGCTCGGCCTGTGGGGGTTCCTGCGCACCACCGACGTGGGCAAGGCGATCCGGGCCCTCTCCGAGGAGCCGGAGGGCGCCCGCCTCGTGGGCGTGAACGTGGCCCGCATCCGGGGAGTGGCCTTCGGCATCGGCTCGGCGTGCGTGGCGGTGGCGGGCGCGCTCGTCACCCCGTTCTTCTACGTGGCCCCCGACGTGGGCGAGAGCTTCAACATCATGGCCTTCGTGGTGGTGGTGCTGGGCGGGATGGGCAACTTCCTGGGCGCGCTGATGGGCGGCTTCATCGTGGGCCTGGCCGAATCGCTCGGGGCCGCGTTCCTGCCCGGCTCGCTCAAGCAGCTGGTGGTGTTCGGGCTCTTCGTGGTCGTGCTGCTGCTGCGGCCGGAAGGCCTCTTCGGGACGCGCCGTGGCCGCTAGGCTCGCGCCGCTCCTCGCGGCGGCGGCGCTGGTGGCGCTGCCGCCGCTCATGCCCAAGTACGCGCTCGAGGTGCTGATCAGCATCCTGTTCTTCGGCTACCTCGGGGCGTGCTGGAACATCCTGGGCGGGTACGGCGGGCAGTTCTCGTTCGGCCACGCCGCCTTCTTCGGCCTCGGGGCCTACACGTCGACCCTGCTGTTCCTCCACTGGGGCGTGAGCCCCTGGATCGGCATGCTGGCCGGCGGCCTCCTCGCGGCCGGCTTCGGGCTCTTCGCGGGATACCTGTCGTTCCGCTACGGCCTGCGGGGTCCGTATTTTTCGCTCGTGACGCTCGCCTTCGCGGAGATGCTCCGGGTCGTCGCGGTGAACTGGAAGGCGGTGGGCTCCTCGCTCGGCCTCGTGGTGCCGAACCGCGGCTCGGCCCCCGCGCTGTTCCTCTTCGCGGAGAAGCTGCCCTACTACTACGTGATCCTCACGATGGCGGTGGGCGCGCTCGTCATCACCCGCGCGATGGAGCGCTCCCGCATGGGCTACGCCCTCGCCGCGATCCGCGAGAACGAGGACGCGGCGGAGGCGGCCGGCGTCGACGCGCTCTCCACCAAGCTCTCCGCGATGGCGCTCTCGTCCTTCCTCACCGCGCTGGGCGGCACCTTCTACGCCCAGTACTTCTCCTACATCGACCCGAGCCTCACCTTCGGGCCCGCCATCTCCATCGGCGGGCTCCTGCCCGCCATCGTGGGCGGCGCGGGCACGGTGACGGGCCCGCTGCTCGGCTCCTTCGTGCTGACCCCGATCTCGGAGCTGACCCGCGCGGCCCTGCGTGGACGCGCCGGCGCCGACATCATGCTGTACGGCCTGGTCCTCATCCTGGTCATCTCGTTCCTGCCCAACGGTCTCGTGGGGTGGATCCGCGCCCGGCGGGCCCCGGCGGGAGGACGCCGATGAGCGCGCCCGGGCTCGAGATCCGCGGGCTCATCAAGCGGTTCGGCGGCCTGGTCGCGGTGAGCCGCTTCGACCTGACCGTCGCCCCGGGCGAGATCGTGGGCCTGATCGGCCCCAACGGCGCGGGCAAGACCACCGTGTTCCACGTGGTGGCCGGCTTCTACCCGCCCACCGAGGGCGCCATCGCCTTCGAGGGCACGAGCCTCGTCGGGCTCAAGCCGCACGCGATCTGCCGGCTCGGGCTGGCCCGGACCTTCCAGCTCGTGCAGCCGTTCGCGGGCCTCACCACGCTCGAGAACGTGATGGTGGGCGCCTTCAACCGCGCGCCCGACGTCGGCGCGGCGCGCCGCCGGGCCGCCGAGATCGTGGAGTTCGTGGGGCTCGGGCCGCGCCGCGACGTGCCCGCGCGACACCTCACGCTGCCCGACCGCAAGCGCCTGGAGGTCGCGCGGGGGCTTGCCACCGAGCCCCGGCTCCTGCTACTGGACGAGGTGATGTCCGGGCTCAACCCCACCGAGATCGAGGCCATCATCGGCCTGATCCGCCGCATCCACGCGCGGGGGGTGAGCCTGCTCGTCATCGAGCACGTGATGCGCGCGATCCTGGCCCTCTCCCACCGCCTGGTCGTGCTCCACCACGGCGAGAAGATCGCGGAGGGGCCGCCCGCCACGGTGGCCCGCGACCCGCTCGTGATCGAGGCCTATCTGGGTGAGAGCGGGGAGGCCGCCGCGCGATGACCCTGCTGGCGCTCCGAGCCGTCGAGGTCGCCTACGGGGACCTGCCCGCGCTCACCGCGGTGGACCTCGTGATCGAGGCGGGCGAGATCCTCTCGGTGGTGGGGGCCAACGGGGCGGGCAAGACCACCATGCTGCGGGCCATCTCCGGCCTGCTGCGCCCGCGGGCGGGGGAGATCCTGCTCGACGGCGTCCGGCTCGATCGGCTGCCCAGCCACGCGGTGGTCGAGCGGGGGGTGGTGCAGGTGCCCGAGGGTCGCAAGATCTTCCCGAGCCTCACGGTGCTGGAGAACCTCGAGCTCGGCTCCTACGTGCGCGCGGCGCGGGCCCACCGGCGCGAGAGCCTGGAGCGCGTGCTCGCCCTGTTCCCCATCCTGGCCGAGCGGCGCGGCCAGGCCGCCGGCAACATGTCGGGCGGCCAGCAGCAGATGCTCGCGATCGGCCGCGCCCTGATGGCGCGCCCCCGGCTCCTGATGCTCGATGAGCCCTCGCTGGGCCTGGCCCCCAAGATCGTGCAGGAGATCTTCCGCATCATCGGCGAGATCAACCGGGCCGGCACCACGGTGCTGCTGGTGGAGCAGAACACCCGGCAGGCGCTGGCCCTGGCCGGGCGCGGCTACGTGCTGGAGAACGGCCGCGTGGTGCTCTCCGGGGCCGGCCGCGACCTGCTCGACAACGAGCACGTGCAGCGCGCGTATCTCGGCATGTAAGGAGCGTTCCTCATGGACGACTTGACGTCTCTGCCCCTCTCCGATCTGGCCCTGGCGATCCGCGCGCGCAAGGTCTCTTCCGTCGAGGCCACCGGCGCGTTCCTCGACCGCATCGCGCGGCTCGGTCCCACCCTGCACGCCTACATCACGGTGGATCGCGAGGGCGCCCTCGCGGCCGCCGCCGCGCTCGATCGCGAGGCCGCGGCGGGGACGTGGCGCGGGCCGCTGCACGGCGTGCCGCTCGCCCACAAGGACCTCTGCCTGATTCCCGGCCTGCCCACGTCGTGCGGGACCCGCACCCCGGACTACTTCGTGGGCGCGCCGCCGTGCACCGCGGTGGCCCGGCTCGTCGCGGCGGGGGCGCTCACGCTCGGCAAGCTCAACATGACCGAGCTGGCGCTCGGACCCTTCGGCGACAATGCGCATCACGGCGACGTGCAGAACCCCTGGCGCATCGGTCACGTCTCGGGCGGCTCCAGCAGCGGCTCCGGCGCGGCGGTGGCGGCCGGTCTCGCGGCCGGCGCGCTCGGCACCGACACCGGAGGCTCGATCCGCCTGCCCGCCGCGGCGTGCGGCGTGGTCGGGCTCAAGCCGACCTACGGCCGGGTGAGCCGCGCGGGGGTCATGCCGCTCTCCTGGTCCTACGACCACGTGGGGCCGCTCGCCCACACCGTGCGCGACGCGGCCCTGATGCTGGGCGTGATCGCCGGCGTCGACCCGCTCGACGCCACCACCAGCCGCCAGCCGGTGCCCGACTACGTGGCCGCGCTCGACGGCCCGGTAGCGGGCCTGCGGGTCGGGGTGGCGGGTGGCTTCTACGCCGACGGGCTCGATCCCGCGGTGACCGCCGCGCTGGCGGAGGCGGTGCGGGTCCTGGGCGCGGCGGGCGCGCGCGTCGAGCCGGTCGCGGTGCCCGATCCCGGTCCCATCGTGGCCGCGTGCAGCAACGTGATGGTGCGCGCGGAGAGCGCGGTGATCCACGCGCGCATCCTGAAGGAGCGGCCCGGAGAGCTGCAGCCCGCGGTGCGCGACCGCATGGCCCCCGGCCTCACGGTGTCCGCCACCGAGTACCTGCAGGGCCAGCGCCTGCGCGCCCAGCTCACCCGCGAGTTCATCGACGCGGTGTTCTCTCGCGTCGACGTGGTGGTGACGCCCACCATCCCCGAGCCGGCGCCGGCCCTGGCCCATGTCAAGGCCGGCGCCACCGCGGACGTGATCGGACGCATGGGCCGCTTCTCGCGGCTCACCCGGCCCTTCAACGCCCTCGGCGTCCCCGCGCTCTCCCTGCCGTGCGGCGCGGCGGCCGACGGCCGGCCGCTCGCGATGCAGCTGGTGGGGCGGCCCTTCGACGAGGCCACGCTGCTGCGCCTGGGCTCGGCCTACGAGCAGGCCACCACCTGGCACCGCCGCCGCCCCGCGCTCGGGTGACGCCGGCGTGATGCCCCACGTCATTCGTTTGACGGCCTGAGCGACCTGGGCTAGGCTCCGATCGTGCTCGACCTCGTGATCCGCAACGGGCAGGTGATCACGCCGCAAGGCGTGGGCGTGTGGGACGTGGGCGTGCGCGGCGAGCAGATCGCGGTGGTGGCCGCGCCCGGCACGCTCCCCACCGAGTCGGCGCGCGTCATCGACGCGGCGGGGAAGATCGTCTCCCCCGGCGGGGTGGAGCCCCACGCGCACCTCGCGCACGGCATCATGTCGCACCCCGAGCAGCCGTCGATCACCCTCGGCCCCGAGGAGGACACCCGCGGGATGGCCTGCGGGGGGACCACCACCCACATCGACTTCGCCTACGTGCGGCCGGGCACCGATATCCAGCCGGTGATCGAGCAGCGCGCGGCGCGCTGGAAGGGCAACTCCTACGTCGACTACGCCTTCCACCTGACGCTCGCGGGGGCGCTGCCGATCCGGGTCTTCGACCAGATCGCCGAGGCCATCCAGGCCGGCCACCCGAGCTTCAAGGTCTTCACCACCAACGTGCTGCCGCCGCATCCCAAGCGCGCGGGCAACCGCATCGACTTCGGGCGCATCCACTTCGCCATGGAGAAGGTGGCCAAGGCGGGCGGCATCATGGTGGTGCACGGCGAGGACGAGGATCTCGTCCAGTTCAACTACGAGCGCTTCCGCGAGGAGGGCCGGATGGAGGGGAGCAACCTCCACCTGGTCCACACCAAGCTCTCCGAGCTCTTGGCCTTCCGCCGAACCGTCGCGCTCGCCAAGGCGAGCGGGGCCGGCGTCTACTTCGTCCACGTCTCGGCGCGCGAGGGCGTGGAGACGGTGGCGGAGGCGCGGAGCCAGGGCCTGCCGGTCTACGGCGAGACGCTGCACCAGTACGCGTGCTTCAACGCGGAGTACTACAAGACCCCGCGCGGCTTCTGCTCGCACACCTATCCCTCGCTGAAGTTCCCCGAGGACCAGCAGGCCCTCTGGGACGGGCTGGTGCGGGACGGGCTCTCCACCCTGGCCACCGACGAGTACCCGACCAGCCTCGAGCTGAAGCTGCGCGGGCGCACCATCGAGGACGTCACCGGTGGCAACGTGGGGGCGGAGGCGCGCATCGGCATCGGCTTCACCGAGGGCGTGGTCCGGCGGGGCATGTCCCTCACCCGCTTCGCCGACGTCACCGCCACCAACGCGGCGCGGATCCTCGGCCTCTACCCGAAGAAGGGCGTGATCGCGCCGGGCAGCGACGCCGACCTGGTGCTGATCGATCCCATGATTCGCAAGAGTCTTACGAGGGAGGACTTCCACGTCACCGACTACAGCCCGTGGGAGGGCTGGGCGGTCGAGGGCTGGCCGGTCATGACCCTCCTGCGCGGCAAGGTGATCGCGGAGAGCGGGCGGCTGCTCGGGAGCCCCGGCGACGGCCAGTGGGTGGCCCGCCGCATCGATCCGGCCGTGCTGCGCCGCCCGGCCTGCTGATCCGCCTCGCGGGATGACCGACTACGCCGGCCAGTTCAATCCGGGCTTCCGCCTCGACCGCGCCCGCGTGGCCCTGGTGGTGGTCGACATGCAGTACGCGAGCGCGTCCCGCCACGAGGGCCTCGGCCGGCTGCTGAAGGACCAGGGGCGGCCCGAGCAGGGCGCGGCGCGCTTCGACCGCATCGAGTCGGTGGTGGTGCCGACGATCCAGCGGCTCCTGGGGTTCTTTCGCGCGCACCGCCTCCGGATCGTCCATCTGACCGTCGGCTCGGAGCTGCCCGACTTCAGCGACCTGCCGCCCCACATGCGGCCGATGGCGGAGGCGGTGGGCAACACCCGCGGCCGGCGCGAGCACGAGATCCTCGACGCGCTCGCCCCCGAGCCGCACGAGGCGCGGCTCAACAAGACCACCATGAGCGCGTTCCACTCCTCGGGCTTCGAGCGCCTGGTGCGCGCGTGGGGGGTGGACCAGCTCCTGTTCACCGGCGTCTCCACCAACTCCTGCGTGGAGGGCACCGCGCGGGACGCGGCCGACCGCGGCTTCCGCTGCGTGCTGGTCGAGGACGGCTGCGGGGCGGCGAGCGCCGCGCTCCACGAGGCGGCCTGCCACAACTTCCAGCGCCTGCTGGGACGGGTGGACGGCAGCACCCGCCTGATCGCGGAGCTGGACGCGCGCTGAGGCGCGCCGCTCGAGGGAGGACGGTCATGGCGGGCAAGCTGTTCGAGGAGCTCGAGGTCGGCCAGACGTACCAGCACCAGCCCGGCCGCACCATCACCGAGTCGGACAACGTGTTCTTCACCTGCCTCACCATGAATCCGCAGCCCCTCCACCTCGACTTCCACGCCGCGCAGAAGGCGGAGTTCGGCAAGCCGCTGGTCAACAGCCTGCTCACCCTCGGCATCGCGGTGGGTCTGAGCGTGGGCGAGACGACCCTCGGCACCACGGTGGGCAACCTGGGCTTCGAGAAGGTGGAGTTCCCCAAGCCGGTCTTCCACGGCGACACCATCTACTCGGAGACCGAGGTGATGGAGAAGCGCGAGTCGAGGTCGCGGCCGCAGTGGGGCGTGGTGATCTTCGAGCACCGCGCCAAGAACCAGCACGGCGACGTGGTGATGCGCTGCCGGCGCGCCGCGATGATGCGGCGCCGCTCCGCCTGAGCGATGCGCCGCTCGCTCCACTTCGTCCCCGGCGGCAACGAGAAGATGATCGCCAAGGCCCTCACCCTGCCCGCCGACGGCCTGATCCTGGACCTGGAGGACGCGGTGACGCCCGAGCGCAAGGCGGCCACCCGGCCCATCGTGCGCGGGTGGCTGCAGAACCTCGACTTCGCCGGGCGCGAGCGCTGGGTGCGGATGAACCCGATCTTCACCGAGCACGCGGAGGCCGACGTGGCCGAGACCATCGCGGGCCGGCCGGACGGCTACGTGGTGCCGAAGCCGCGCCGGGCCGAGGACGTGCGGCGCGTCGCGGCCCTCATCGACGCGCAGGAGCAGGCCCACGCAGTACCGTTCGGTTCTACTCGGATAATTCTGATCGCCACCGAGACCCCCGAGGGGTTGCTCAACATCCAGGAGATCGCGACCGCGAGCCCGCGCACGGTGGCGGTGTCGTGGGGGATCGAGGATCTCTCCGCCGCGATGGGGCTGCCGCGCACCCGCGACGAGGCGGGCCGCTACCTGGACATTCCCCGCTACGCGCGGGTGATGTGCACGGTCGCCGCGGCCGCGGCGGGAGTGGAGGCCATCGACACCGTCTACACCGACATCCCGGATCTCGACGGTCTCCGCCGCGAGTGCCGGGAGGGCGTGGCGATGGGCTTCAGCGGCAAGATCTCGATTCACCCCGGGCAGATCGAGGTCATCAACGCGGAGTTCACGCCCTCGAAGTCCGACGCGGAGGAGGCGATCGCCCTCATCGCCGCGTTCGAGGAGCACGCCCGCCGCGGCGCGGGGGCCTTCGCGTGGAAGGGGCAGATGATGGACATGCCGCACCTGACCCGGGCGCGCAAGATCGCGGACCGGGCGCGGCAGGCGGGGGTGCTCTGAGCCGCGCGCGAGCCGCGGCGATGACCGGCCTGCTGCTGGTGTCGGCGCTGCTCGTGTTCGCCCTGCCGATCGGGCAGCGCCCCCTCGTGAGCCAGGACGAGGCGCGCTTCGCCCTGCTCGCCCGCGAGGGGGTGGAGCACGGCCAGTGGGTGCTCCCGCGGGTGCGCGGGGTCATCTACCTCAACAAGCCCCCCCTCTACTTCTGGACGGTGGGCCTGCTCGCCCTGCCCTTCGGCCAGGTCGACGAGACCTCGGCGCCGCTCGCCTCGCTCCTCTCCGCTCTCGCCACCCTGCTCGCGGTGGTGGCGATCGGCCGCCGCCTCTGGGGTCCCGAGGTGGGGCTGGCCGGCGCGCTGGTGCTCGCCACCGCGCCCTACTTCTACTTCATGTCCCACCAGGTGCTCTCCGACGTGATGATGACCGCCTGGCTCGCGTGGGCCCTCTACTTCCTGCTGACCGCGCGAGAGGCGGCGGCTCCGACCCGGCGGCTGGTCGGCTTCTACCTCTGCGTGGCGGGCGCGCTCGCCAGCAAGGGTCCCGCCGCGCTGATGGCGCTCGCCGGGGCCCTCGCGGTGGTGCTGATCGAGGACGGCTGGCGTGGGGTGCGCTGGCTGCGCCTGCCCATGGGGCTGGGGATCCTCGCCCTGTCGACGCTGCCGTGGCTCCTGCCCTATCTGCTCCAGCACGAGCGGAGCTACCTCGGCGGGGTCGTCGTGCACCACTACGGCGACTGGTACCTGCGCGAGAAGCGGTCCTCGCGCCTCGTCGAGCTGGGGGACAACCTCGGCCGCTTCCTGCCCTGGACCATCCTGCTGCCCGCCGCGGTCTGGTGGTGGTGGCGCGACCGCGATCCACGACGTCGGCCGCTCCTCGCGTGGACGGTGGTGATCGCGGTCGCGGTGAGCCTCTCCGGAGAGCAGCGCGCCCGCTACTTCGTCCCGGTGCTGCCGCCGCTGTCGCTGCTGGTGGGCGAGCTGCTGGTGGGCGCGGCGCCGGACCGGCGAGCCCGGCGCCTGCTGGTCGGTCTCCTCGCCGCGATGCTCGTGGCGGTGGCGGCGCTGGTGGTGGCGCTGCTGTGGCTGCCGGTCGGGGCGCCGCTCCGGGCGCCCTCCACCTTCATGCCCTCGGACGGCTGGGAGCGCTACGCGGCCTGCGTGCTCGCGGTCGCGGGAGTGGCCGGGGCGCTCGGGCTGATGCTGCGCGGCGCCGGATTCGGCGCCACCGTGGTGCTGGCCGGCGCCCTGGGCGGCATTCTCCTCATCGAGGGATGGGGCTATCCCGCGCGCTACGCGGAGAGCACGAACATCCGCGGCTTCACCGCCGCGCTGGCCGCCAACCTCGATCCGGACAGCCGCGTGCTCGCCTATCCGGACGCCGGCCTCTCCTACGACTTCTACCTGCGGCGCCCGGTGCGCGAGCTATCCGAGGTGACCGACCTCGCGGCCGAGCTCCGCGCGCCGGGCCCCAGCGACGCGCTGGTGATCCGGGAGAGCCGCTGGACCGCGCTGCGCCTGCCCGGGCAGGATCGCTGGGAGGTGGTCGTGGTGGACCGGCTCGGGCCGGACCGGATGCTGCTCCTGGAGCCCCGTCGGTGAGCGCGCCGGCCCCCGAGCTGTCGGTGCTGCTGCCCGCCTTCAACGAGGAGGAGAGCCTGCCGGTGGTGTGGGGCGAGCTCCGCGCGGTGCTCGACGCGCTCGCGCGCCCGGCGGAGGTCATCTTCGTCGACGACGGCAGCGCGGACGCGACGCCCGGCATCGTGCGAGCCTTCCGCGCCGCCGATCCGCGCGTACGCCTGGTCCGGCTGGCCGCCAACGCCGGACTCTCCGCGGCGCTGGACGCGGGGTTCCGCCGGGCGCGCGGGCAGATCGTGGTGACCCTGGACAGCGATCTGCAGAACGACCCGCGCGACATCCCGCGCATGCTGGCCTCGCTGGAGGGCTACGACGCGGTCACCGGGTGGCGTCAGCAGCGCGACGACCCGTGGCTCAAGCGCGTCTCCTCCAAGGTGGCCAACCGCATCCGCAACACGATCACGCGCGAGCACGTCCACGACAGCGCGTGCACCCTGCGGGTGATTCGCCGCGGCTGCCTGCCCTGCCTGCCGCGCTTCCGGGGCTTCCACCGCTTCGTGCCGACGCTGTTGCGCCTCGCGGGCTGTCGCGTGCTGGAGCTGCCGGTGGGCCACCGCGCGCGGCGCTTCGGTGTCTCGCACTACGGCATCCGCAACCGGGCGTTCGTGGCGTTCGAGGATCTGCTCGCGGTGCGGTGGATGCAGTCGCGGTGGCTCCGGTACGACGCTTCCGAGGAGCCCTAGCGACCCTCGGCCCGGGCCGGGGGCGGGGGGCGCTCCCGGGGACACGCTGAGTCGCGTCCGCCGATCGGCACTCAATGGGGCCACGAGATCGATGCGCGCGCCTTCGTCTGCCCGCAGAAGCCACGGTCCCCGGGAGCGCCCCCCGCCCCCGACCCGGGCCTATGACGTGATGGGCGACCGGCGCGTCGTATCGCCGCGGGAGCCACATCTGCTGCAGCTGCTACCGCGATCAGCGCGTGTTGGGCGACTGCTGCGCTTCGGCTGCCGGGGCTCTCGCGGGCTCGCTAGAGCTTTTTGCTGGGGGGGAGGTTGGACATTTGGGCGAGGACGTCGAAGAGGATGGCGAAGTCGTAGTGGGCGAGGCCCTGACCCTTGGCGGCGGTGAGGAGCTCGTGGGTGAGGGCGACGCCGGGGAGGGCCACCGCGGAGGAGCGGGCCATGTCCAGTGCGAGGCGCAGGTCCTTCTGGATCATGTCGACGTCGAACCAGGCCTCGGTGGGCATGCCCAGCACGAACGGTCCGCGGTACTTCACCATCGGGGAGGCCACCACGCTCTTGAGCAGCACCTCGACCGCGCGCTCCCGCGCGACACCCGCCTTCTCGGCCAGCAGCACCGACTCCGCGAAGGCCAGCATCTGCACCGCGAGGCCCTGATTGACCGCGATCTTCATGCTCTTGGCCAGCCCCACCGGGCCCACGTGGGTGACGGTGGGTCCGATGGCGGTCAGGAAGGGGCGGGCGCGCTCGAGCACCGCCGGATCGCCGCCCACCATGAACGACAGCTGCCCCGCCTCGAGCGTGGCGGGGCTGCCCGAGACGGGGGCGTCGAGCAGCGCGGCCCCGCGGGCCGCCGCCTCGTCCGCGAGCCGGCTCACCACCGTGGGGCTCACCGTGCTCATCTCGATCAGGATCGCGCCCGGGCGCAGGCCGGCGAGGATTCCCTGGGGGCCCCGGGCCACCGCGTCGAGGGCCGCGTCGTCGGTGACCATGGTGAACACCGCATCCGCGCCCTCGGCGGCATCGCGCGGGGAGGGGACGAGGGTCATCCCCGCCGCGACGAGGGCCGCCGCCTTCGCGGCGGTGCGGTTGTAGCCGCGGAGCGCGAAGCCCCCATCGAGCAGGCGGCGCGCCATGCGCCCGCCCATCGCGCCGAGGCCGACGAAGCCGAGCGTGCTCATCGGCGCGCGGCCTTGCGCGGGCGCTTCGATCGGCGGGCGGCGGTCGGCCGCGGGGCGGGGGCGCGCTCGGGGCGGACCGCGATCACGCTGATCTCGATCTTGCAGCTGGCGTGGGTGGCCAGCCGCGAGACCTCCACCGTGGTCGTGGTGGGCCGGTGCGCGCCGAGACGGGCCCCCCACACCGCGTTCAGGTCGTCCTGCTCGTTGACGTCGGTGAGGAAGCGGGTGGCGGACACCACGTCGGCCAGCGTGCAGCCGGCGGCGGCCAGGGTGATCTCGAGGTTGCGCATCAGCATCACCGCCTGCTCCCGCATGCTGCGGGGCAGGTCGAACTCCTCCTCGCGGTGCGGGTGGCTGTGATAGACCGGCGCCGCGGTGAGCCCGGAGAGGAACAGCAGCTGGCCGCGCTCGACCAGCAGGGCCGGGGCGTACGGCATCTCCACGTGCCGCTTGTCGGGGTGGTGGATGGGGCGAAGGGAGCGGGCCATGACCTGCGCATCATTGACGCGGACTCGCCCGGCGTCAAGAGCCTTCGCCCGGCGCTCCCGGGGGGGGGCGGAACCTTGACACCCCCGTCCATGTTTGCTAAAAGAAAGGCCCATTTCGGTAAGGACCCATCCGCTCGATCATGCACCCGAGGAGGAAATCCATGACGATGACCTCGTTCCTACGCCTGGGCAAGGTGCTGGCCCCGGTGGTGGTCGTGGGCGTCGGGCTCGCCTCGCTGCCGTTGCCCGCGGCCGCCCAGACGCCGATCAAGATCGGCGCGTCGATGTCGGTCACCGGCACCTACGCCAAGCCCGGCTCCTACCAGAAGGAAGGCTACGACGTCTGCATCGACGAGCTGAACGCCAAGGGCGGTCTCCTCGGCCGGAAGGTCGAGCTGGTCATCTACGACGACCAGTCGCAGCCCGCCACCGCGGTGAAGCTCTACGAGAAGCTCATCACCGAGGACAAGGTCGACGCGGTGATGGGGCCGTACTCGTCCGCGGTGAGCGAGGCGGTGGCCAACGTCACCGAGAAGTACAAGAAGGTCATGGTGGCCCCGCTCGCGGCCACCACCTCGATCTTCAAGAAGGGCCGCAAGTACATCTTCATGGTCATCACCCCGGCCGAGAACTACCTCGACGGGCTCATCGACATGGCGGCCAAGCGCGGGCTCAAGACGGTCGCGATCATCAACGAGGACACGCTGTTCCCGAAGGCCTCGGCGGCGGGGACCGCGGAGGCGGCCAAGAAGCGGGGCATGCAGGTGGTGCTGCAGGAGGCCTACCCCAAGGGCAACACCGACTTCTCGGCGCTCCTCGTGAAGATCAAGGCCGCCAACCCCGACGTCATCGCGGCCGGCACCTACTTCGACGACGCGGTGGCCATCACCCGCCAGATGAAGGAGCTGAACGTGAACCCGAAGATGTTCGGGCTCACGGTGGGTGGTGACCTGCCCGAGTTCTACGACCTGCTCAAGCAGAACGCGGAGTACGTCTACGGCTCCACCCAGTGGGACGAGACGCTGCCGTACCCCGGCCAGAAGGAGTTCCTCGCCGCCTACACCAAGAAGTTCAAGCACGAGCCGTCGTACCACGCGGCGGCCGGCTACGCGGGCTGCCTGATCTACGGGGAAGCGGTGAAGCGCGCGGGGACGCTGGACGCGGACAAGGTGCGGGAGCAGCTGCTCAAGATGGAGATCAAGACCGCGTTCGGCGACTACAAGGTCGACGCGGACGGCTTCCAGGTCGCGCACAAGATGGTCATGCTCCAGTGGCAGGACGGCAAGCGCGTGGTGGTGTGGCCGGACGACCTCGCCGGCGGCAAGGCGCGGTATCCGACGCCGGAGTGGGGCAAGCGATAACCAGCATCCTGATCACGCCGACGATGGTCGGCCAGGTGGTCATCTCCGGCCTCCTGGCCGGCTCCATCTACGCGATGGTGGCCCTGGGGCTCGGGCTGATCTTCGGCGTGATGCGCGTGCTGAACGTGGCCCACGGCCCCCTGCTGATGCTGGGGGCCTACACCACCTTCTGGCTGTTCCAGCGCTTCGGCCTCAACCCGTACCTCTCGATCCTCGTCTCCATGCCGCTGCTGTTCCTGCTGGGCTTGGCCCTGCAGCGCGTCCTCGTTCGTCGCGTCGTCGACGCCCCCGAGCTCTCCTCGCTGCTGCTCACCTTCGGGGTGTCGATCGCCCTGGTCAACCTGGCCCAGCTCGCCTTCACCTCGGACCTGCGCTCGGTGGAGTACCTGACCGGCTCGTTCCTGGTGGGCCCGTTCGCGATCTCCAAGCCTCGCCTCGCCGCGTGTGCCTTCGCGATCGCGATCACCGCCGCCTCGTTCGTCTTCCTCCGCTCCACCCGGCTCGGCAAGGCCATCCGGGCCGTCTCCCAGAGCCGCGAGGTGGCCCAGGTGTGCGGCATCGACGTGCAGCGCATCCACCTGCTCGCCTTCGGGCTCGGCTCCGCCCTCGCGGCGGCGGGCGGCTCGCTGGTGGCGGTGATGGTCGCGATCCAGCCCGAGATGGGCCAGGTCTACACCTTCAAGTCGTTCCTGGTGATCGTCCTGGGCGGGGCCGGGAACTACCCCGGCGCGCTGCTGGGCGGGCTCCTGCTCGGCCTCGTCGAGCAGCTCTCCTCGCTCTTCCTCACCGCCCAGGTCAACGAGGCGGTGGCCTACGTGCTGCTGGTGCTGGTGCTGCTGGTGCGCCCCACCGGGCTGCTGAAGGGCCGGGTGTGAAGCGCTGGGTGCCGGTCGGCCTGCTGCTGCTCGCGGTCGCGCTCTCCCTGTATCCGCTCGAGGCCACCGGCTACGGGGTGCGGGTGATGCTGCAGCTCTTCATGTGGATCGCGCTGGCCCAGTCCTGGAACCTGATCTCCGGGCTCACCGGCTACGTCTCGTTCGGCCACGTGGTGTTCTTCGGCACGGGGGCCTACGCCTCGAGCCTCCTGATCGTGAAGGCGGGCCTCCCGTGGCCGCTCGCCTGCCTCGGCGGAGGGGTCGCGGGCGCGCTGCTCGCCCTCGTGATCGGCTGGCCGTGCCTGCGCCTGCGGGGACCGTACTTCGCGATCGCGATGCTCGGCCTGAACGAGGTGATGCGCGTGATCGTCTCCTACTACGAGGGCCTCACCGGCGGCGGCAACGGTCTCTCCCTGCCCACTCTCGACGCGAGCCTCGCCATCTACTACGCGATGGGACTGGTGGCGGCGGGGGTGACCGCGGTGACCTACGCGATCCTCACCTCGCGCTTCGGCCTGCGCCTCATGACCATCCGCGAGGACGAGGTGGCCGCGGAGGCGATGGGCATCGACACGCTCCGCTACAAGCTCTACGCCCTCATGCTCTCCGCCATCGGGCCCGGCATCGTGGGCGGCCTCTCCGCGCGCGACCAGGGCTACATCGAGCCGATCTCGGTCTTCCCCCTGATCATGACCATCACCATGATCGTGATGGCTCTCTTCGGCGGGAAGGGCACCATCTGGGGACCGGTGCTGGGGGCCACCGTGCTGTTCTTCTTCCAGGAAGCGGTGTGGGCCCGCTTCGTCTACCTGCACCAGCTCCTGTTCGGAGCCATCATCGTGGCGGTGGTGCTGCTGATGCCGCGCGGCATCCTGGGCGTGCTCCAGCAGAAGTACAACCTGCCCCGGACCATCTGAGCCGTGGCCCCGATCCTCGAGGTCGACGGGGCGGTCAAGCGCTTCGGCGGCGTGGCCGCGGTGAACGGGGTCTCGCTCGCGCTCGAGCCCGGCCGCATCTACGGGCTCATCGGGCCCAACGGCTCCGGCAAGACCACGCTCTTCAACTGCATCACCGGGGTCGACCACCTCGACGAGGGCCGGATCCGCTTCAAGGGCGTGCCCATCGACCGGCTCAAGCCGCACCGGATCTTCCATCTCGGCGTGGGGCGCACCTTCCAGGTGATCCGGGTCTTTCCCGAGCTGACCGCGCTGGAGAACCTCCTCGTGGTCACCACCACCGGCTACGCGGAGGCCCGCGCGCGAGCGCGAGAGCTGCTGGCCCGCGTGAAGCTCGACCGGCTCGCGGACGAGTTCGCGGGCAACCTCTCCTACGGGCAGCAGAAGCTGGTGGAGTTCGTGCGCGTGCTCATGACCGACCCCGAGCTCATCCTGCTCGACGAGCCGGCCGCCGGCGTCAACCGGACCCTGCTCAACGAGCTGCTCGACGCGGTCCGGCGCCTGCGCGACCAGGGCAAGACCGTACTGCTGGTCGAGCACGACATGAAGGTGGTGATGGGCCTCTGCGAGACGGTGTTCGTGCTGGACCACGGCGAGAAGCTGGCCGAGGGGGCGCCGGGCGTCATCCAGGCCGACGAGCGGGTCATTGAGGCTTATTTCGGCCGCTAGCGCCCTGCTGCTCGCGTACCTCGCGTGGGCCTCGCGCGGCTGGCCGCTCATCCACGACGCGCCGCTCATGCACTACATCGCCTGGCTGATCGGGCAGGGGGCGGTGCCGTACCGCGACGCCTTCGACATGAACCTGCCCGGGGTGTACCTGCTGCACCTCGCGGTGCTGCGGGTGGGCGGCGCGGACGACCTCTCGTGGCGGCTCTTCGACCTGGGCTGGCTCGCCCTCACGTGCGGGGTCCTGGTGGTGTACTGCCGGCGCGTCGGCCACGGCGGGGGGCCTCTCGCGGCGGGCCTCCTCTTCGCGCTCTACCACCTGAGCGGCGGGGCGTGGCACGCGGGCCAGCGCGATTTCCTCCTCTGCCTCTTCCTCCTGCTGGGCGCGTGGGGTGTGGCCCGCGGGACGGAGCAGCGCGCGGGGGGCGCGCTCCTGTGGGGCGGGCTCGCGCTCGGGGTCGCGATGACGATCAAGCCGCACGCCGCGCTCTTCTGGCTGCTCTGCGCCGTGATCGCGGCCCGCGATCGGGCGTTGAGCCTCTCCCCGTGGCGCGCGGCCGCGATCGTGATCGGCGCCGGGCTCCTTCCTCCGGCCGCGGTGGCGGCGTGGCTCGGCTGGACCGGCGGGCTCGGCCCCTTCGTCGACATCTTCACCGGCTACGTGGTGCCGATCTACGGACGGATCGGGCGCGTGGGCCCGTGGCAGGCGGTGGTGTGGCACCCCTACGGACGCGTGCTGGCGGGGCTCTTCCTGGCCATCTCCCTGCTCGCCCTCATCGCGCCGCCTCCGCGGGAGGCGGCGCGGAAGGGCCTGGCCATGGTGGGCATCCTCTACGGCATCGTGCACTTCGTGGTCCAGGGCAAGGGGTGGGAGTACCAGCTCTACCCGCTCGTGCTGTTCTGCTGCGCGCTGGCGCCCGCGGCGGTGGTGCGGTGGCGACCCATCGAGTGGCCCCGGGTGCTGGATCTCTTCGGGGCGCGGCGCATCGCGGCCATGACCGCGTGGGCCCTGCTGGTGCTGGTCCTGGGCGCCAAGGGCGTGGAGGCGCTGGACGCGCCCTGGATCGCCCAGAAGGCCCGCCGCGTGAGCGCGATCACGCGCGACCTCCGGCCGCTCGTGCCCGCGGGCGCCACCGTGCAGGTGATGGACACCACCGCGGGCGGCATCCACGCCCTGCTGCGCCTCGGCCTCCGCCAGCCCACGCGCTTCATCTACGACTTCCACTTCTTCCACGACGTGGACGATTCGCGGATCGCGAGCCTGCGGGCCGAGTTCGTGGACGGTCTCGAGCGCGGCCGCCCCGCCGCGCTGGTGGTGCTCGAGGAGAGCTGGCCGGAGCTGGGCTACGCGCGCCTCGCCGCGTTCCCCGAGCTCGTGCGTCTGCTCGATCGCTCCTTCACTCTGGCCGTCACCGGCGAGGGCTACCGGATCTATGCGAAACGAAGCGATTCGTAGCGTCATCCGCGCCTACGACGACCCGGTGGTGCGCGCCTACTGCTGGGGCCGGTTCTGGATCCTGCGCCAGCGCTTCCTCGACGAGATCGGCCAGTACCTGCCCGCGCGGGGCCGCGTGCTCGACCTCGGCTGCGGGTTCGGGCTCTTCTCCCTCTACTACGCGAGCGCGCATCCGGACCTCACGCTGGCGGGCTTCGACCGCAACGCGCGCCGGATCGCGATGGCCCGGGCCGCCGCGGGCCGCCTGCGCCTCGGCAACGTTCGCTACGAGGTCGGCGACGTGATGGACTTCCGCGGCGGGGAGCGCTTCGACGCCGCCTACATGCTCGACATCGTCCACCACATCCCGGAGGACGCGGTACGCCCGCTGCTGGAGCAGGTGGCCAAGACCCTGCCGGAGGGCGGGCGGCTGCTCGTGAAGGACGTCGACCGCCGGCCGGCCTACAAGCGCTGGTTCACGCACGCCCTCGACAAGGTGATGGACCCGGCCACGCCCGTCCGCTACTGGGGCACCGAGGAGCTGCAAGCCCTGCTGGAGGAGGTGGGCTTCGACGTGCACCGGCACCTGATGGTGGACGTGCTGCCGTATCCGCACGTCCTCTACATCGCGCGGCGGCGGGCGTGAGCGCCGAGCCGAGCCCGGTGCTGCTGCGGGCGGAGGGCCTCACGGTGGGCTACGGCAAGATGCCCATCCTCCACGACGTGACCCTCGAGGTGCGCGCGGGAGAGATGGTCAGCGTGATCGGCCCCAACGGGGCGGGCAAGTCCACCGCGTTCAAGACCATCGTGGGCTTCCTGCGCCCCCAGAGCGGCCGGGTGCGCTTCGACGGCCAGGACATCACCGGTCTCCGCCCCGATCAGGTGTTGCCCCGCGGGCTCGCCTACGTGCCCCAGGGCCGCATCGTGTTCCCCCAGATGACGGCGCTGGAGAACCTCGAGATGGGCGCCTACATCGAGCGCGACGGGGCGCGCATCCGCGCCGCCCTCGAGCGGGTCTACGGCCTGTTCCCCATCCTGGCCGATCGGCGGGGCCAGAAGGCGGGCACCATGTCCGGCGGCGAGCAGCAGATGGTCGCCATCGGGCGCGCGCTGATGACGAGCCCCAAGCTCATCATGCTCGACGAGCCCTCGCTCGGCCTCGCCCCCAAGTTCGTGTCGCTGATCTTCGAGAAGCTGGACGAGATGCGCCGCGCCGGCTTCACCCTGATGGTGGTGGAGCAGAACGCGGCCAAGGCCCTCACGGTGGCCGACCGCGCCTACGTGCTGGAGCTCGGGCGCAACCGCTTCGAGGGCGCCGGGCGGGCCCTGCTGGAGGATCCAGAGGTCAAGCGGCTCTACCTGGGGGGCTGATCCGGCCACTTTTTCGTCTATGCTTCCGGCCGGGGTTTGAGTATATTCGATGGGGTTTTTCCCAAGGAGACTGTCGAAGCTCATGCGCATCCCTCGATCCGCCGTCGTCGGTAGTGCGGCCATCGCGGCCGTGCTGATCGGCATCCTCATCGGATTCCCGATCTCGGCCGCAAAATCCGCCACCACTCCTGCCCCGAAGGCCACCGGCGAGAAGGCCGCCGCCCACGGCGGAGGCCACGAGGGCATCGACCCCCGCATCCTCGAGCGCGGCAAGGCCATGTTCGGCCAGTACTGCGTGAACTGCCACGGGGCGGAGGGCAAGGGCGACGGCATCGCGGGGCAGAACCTGCCGATCAAGCCGCAGGATCTCACCGAGGGGCGGATCCTGAACGCGCTGCCCGACCACTTCCTGCACAGCGTGATCGCCCACGGCGGGCAGGCGGTGGGGCTGTCGCCGCTGATGCCGAACTTCACCCCGTTCCTGTCGGACACCCAGATCGGCGAGGTGATCGCCTACGTCCGCACCCTCGCCGAGCCCAAGTACGATCCGAAGGGTGTGCTGCCGATCGCCACCACCCGCGAGGGCCCGGTGCAGCCGATCTTCTTCAGCCACGTGATCCACGCCGGCTCGTACCAGATCGCCTGCCAGTACTGCCACGCCAACGCGCGTCGCGGCGCCTCCGCGGGAGTGCCGTCGGTGGAGCGCTGCATGGGCTGCCACAAGATCGTGGCCGCCGAGGGCAATCCCGAGGTCACGAAGCTGCACGGCTACTGGGAGCGGAAGGAGCCGATCCCGTGGGTGCGCATCTTCAAGATCCCCGAGCACGCCCAGTTCGTTCACAAGCCGCACATCCAGGCCGGCGTGCAGTGCCAGACCTGCCACGGTCGCATCGAGACGATGGAGCGGGTGCACGCCGAGACCGGCCAACACATCCTGAACGACCTCCAGAACCTCGCCCTGATGCCCGCGCCCCCGCGGAAGCTCACCATGGGCTGGTGCGTGGAGTGCCATCGCACCGCGAACGTGAAGGGCGTGCAGGGCGTGCAGACCGCGGCCGACGCGCCGATCCCGTCGGTGCGGACGGTGCCGGGCAGCGAGAGCGAGCGCCGCAACGCGCCGCTCGAGTGCGTCACCTGCCATCACTAGCATGACCGCCTCGGGCGGCACCTGCCATCACTAGCGTGACCGCCTCGGGCGGCACCTGCCATCACTAGCGTGACCGCCTCGGGCGGCACCTGCCACCACTAGCCTGACCCGCCGTCGCGGCCGCCCCTCCCGAGGGCCGCGGCGGGCGTGAGACCCCGATGCGCGTGATCCTGGGCACGCTGCTCGTCTTCGGCGTGGCCTTCCTCTCCGTGTTCGCGCTCCAGCTCGTCGCGGTCACCGCGCTGCTGAGCTGGCGCGGCGGCGGCCTCGAGGAGAACGGCCTCGCGGCCCTGCTGGCCGGTGTGCCCGCGTCCTCGCTGGCTCTCATCGGGATCGCCCTGCTGGCCGCGCGGCCGCCCCGCCGCGAGGGGCTGCGCCTCCGGCCGAGTGGCATCTCCGGTCGAGAGATCGCGGTGATGGCGGTCGGCGTCCTCGCCCTGAGCCAGGCCCTGGAGTCTCTGGTCCTGCTGCTCGACCTGGGTCCCGGTCCCACGCTCGAGTGGATGAGCCGCACGGTGGCCGCGGCCACGCCGCTCGGGCTGACGCTCGCGGTGGTGGTGGTCGGCCTGCTCGCCCCGGTGGCGGAGGAGCTGTTCTTCCGCGGCTACATGCTCACGCGGCTGCGCGAAGCGTGGACTCCCGGTCCCGCCATCCTGATGACCTCGATCGCCTTCGGCATCATCCACGGGGAGTGGGTGCACGGGCTGCTCGCGGCGGTCATCGGGGTCTACCTCGGGCTGGTGACGGAGCGCGCGGGGAGCGTGGCCCCCGCGATGATCTGCCACGCGGTCAACAACACCGCCTCGGTGCTACTGTCGGCGTGGATCGGCTCACCGGCCGGCCACGCGGTCAACGCGGGCCTGGTGGCGGCGATGGCCCTGGTGGTGGCGTGGTCGCTCGTCCGGCTGCGGCGCGGGTGGCCCGCGCGCGAGGGCCCGGTCTCAGCGGCCGGGATCGAGGATCGCGGTCAGGCTCCGTAGGTCCGGGCAGGTCTCGAGCGACTCGACGATCTGCCGCACCGAGTCCACCCGGTCCGTCGGGAGCACGAGCCCGGCGCACTCGCGGAACTTCTCCCGCAGCGCCTCGCGACTGAGCGGGTTCGCGGGATGGCCCGGCACCGGGCGCGGACCGATGCTGGCCCGCCGCCCGTCGCGCAGGCGCACCGTGAGCCGCGTCCACATGTGGCGCTCGAGATCGCCCGGGATCTCCGGATCCACCACCATCCGCACCCGCTCCATCAGGCGGCGGATGCCGGGGTCCTGCGCGCGGTCGTCCTGGAAGGTGGCCATGCCCACGCGCCCGTCCGCGATCGCGGCCGCGGCGGAGAACTCGGCCGAGAACTTGGCCTCGAGCCCGGTGCGGGGGCGGGAGTGGATCAGGATGCGCGGCACGCCCGCGCACACCCCGACGGTCAGCTCCTCCACGTCCTCGGCGCGCACCCCCTGGACGCGGTGGAGCTCCAGCGCCCCGTCGATGATGGAGTGGGTGCAGGCGCACGAGGGATAGGGCTTCACCGCGACGCCGGTGGTGGTGATCTTCCACGGCGCGCCGAGCGTGCCCAGCGGCTCCATCGCCCGCTTGCCCGCGCCGAGCACCGCGAAGAAGCCCTGCGGCCCCTCGATGGCGTGCTCCGACGCGGTCCAGCCCTCGCGCGCCATCAGCGCCGAGAGCACGCCGCTGCGCGCGGCGTGGCCGGCGTGGAACGGCTTGGTCATGGTGCCGAAGTTCTCCTTGAGGCCGGAGGACTGCGAGGCGGCCACCGCGAGGGCGTGGCGGGTCTGGCCCGCGTCGAGGCCGAGCAGGCGCGCGGCCGCCGCGGCGGCCCCGAGGGTGCCGAGGGTACAGGTGGCGTGCCAGCCGTGCTCGTAGTGGGCGGGGTTGATCACCTCGGCCAGGGTGGTCTCGACCTCGAAGCCGAGGAGGAACGCGTGCAGCACCGCGCGCCCGTCCGCGGTGGCCAGCTCGCCCGCGGCGAGCGCCGCGGCCAGCACCGGCGCGGAGGGATGGCCCATCAGGGCGAAGTTGGTGTCGTCGTAGTCGAGCGCGTGCGCCGCGGTCCCGTTGCAGAGCGCGGCCCACACCGCTCCGGTGCGCCGGCCCGCGCCGACCACGGTGGCGAGTGGCAGGCCGCCTTCGGCCAGCGCCACCTGCTGGAGGATGCGCGCCGCCGGCTCCGCCGAGCCCGCCAGCATCACGCCCAGGCAGTCGAGGATGGCGCGCCGGCCGGCCTCGAGCGCGGCTTCCGGGCAGTCATCGTGGCGGCTCTTGGCGACGAACTCCGCGAGCATCGAGGTGGTGTTCATGGCCGGAATCTACCATACCGTCTGGAAGTCCGCCGCCGGCCGCCCGCGCCTGGCACCCTCCGCGCGAGGCCTGTATGATCGAGGCCCGCGCCATGCGAAGGCTCCTCGTCCTCGCCGTCCTCGCCGCGCTGCTGGGGCCCGCGCCCGCCGGAGCCCAGCTCTTCGTGGCCTCGCGCCCGCAGCCGCCGTTCGCGATCGGGCCCCTGATGGTGCGGGCCACCGTGAGCGAGGGCACGGGGCCGGTGCCGGTGGTGGTGAGCTTCAGCCTTCAGCTGCCGCCGAACCGCACCGCCGCCGACGTGGCGCAGGACCTGTACCTGCTCTGGCCGGGCGAGGTGGTGAGCACCGCCTCCGACAAGAAGCCCGATGCGGCGCTGGCGCGCTACGTGACCGACCAGGGCTTCGATATCACCGCGGAGGGATACGTCAAGCTGGCGGCACGGAACCTGGGCGACACCGGCGCGGTCGAGACGGTGGCCGGAGGGGCGCCCTTCGTCACGTTCGTCCAGACCGGCTCGCTCGGCCTGAGCCCGCCGGCCACGTTCATCCGCATCCCGTGGACGCCACGCCTCGTCGACCGGAACTGGCTCATGGAGCTCTCCCTCGACAGCGCCGGGCTGATCAAGCTGCTCAAGGCGGGCTGGGCCGAGCGCCTGGTCCGCGGCTCGCACTACCGGGTCGCGATCGGCTTCCACGAGGTGCGAGATCGCCCGATGTTTCCGATGTACTTCGCGCACCGCGACCGGGTGGTGCGGCTGGCCGACGCGCCCGCCGAGCTGGTGGTGCAGTTTCCCCAGTCCGAGCGGCTGAAGATCGACGACGTGTACCCGCCCACCGCGATCCGCCGGTTGAGCGAGACGATGCAGACCACCGAGCTGGTCTCGCTCTTCCTCGACCGCTCCGACGGGATCACCCCGCAGCAGCTCGCGGTGCAGTTCGGCTACTTCTCCCGCACCCAGGCCGCCGCTCTCGTGGCCGCGCCGCTGCTGCTCCTGGTCCTGGGCCAGGCGATGGGGCCGCTGCTCGGGCGGGGGCTGGCGCGCGCGATCGGGATGGTGGGCGCCCGGGTCCAGCTCGGGGCCTGGCGCACCGGGGGGCGGCAGGTGTACCAGGGCGTCATCCTGCCGCGCGACGTTCTCGAGCGCATCGTGCCCGGCAAGACCTCCCGCGAGGAGGTGATCCGCCTCTGCGGGACCGAGGTGGAGCGACAGGACCAGTTTCCCGGCTCGGGCCGGACCATCCTCATCTATCGGGGGCGCCGGCTGGTGCCGGAGGCCCGCCGGATCTTCGGCTGGCTCTCGACGGTGCGGCGGTGGGACGTGGAGCGGCACGAGGTGCGGATCGAGCTCGACGGCGATCTCGTCCGCGATGTCCAGGCGGAGGTCCGACGCTACCGGCTGGGTCCGGAGGAGCCGCGGTGACCCCGCGGGCGGGGGCGATCGGGCCCGCTCCGGCCCTTGACCCCTCCCGTCCGGCCGGGCTACTCTTGGCGGACCGCCCATCTGAAGCGCTCCGTCCCCGAGGAGGGCCGAGGTGAAGTGTCCCCGCTGCCAGGCGCCGAGCCGTGAGGGCGCCCGGTTCTGTGAGGAGTGCGGGAGCCGCCTCGTCACCACCTGCGCCAGCTGCGGCGCGGAGCTGACCCCGGAGAAGAAGTTCTGCGGCGCGTGCGGCTCGCCGGTGAGCCCGGAGCCGGCCGAGCGGCAGCCCTCGACCCAGACCTACACCCCGAAGCACCTCGCCGAGAAGATCCTGACCTCGCGCCACGCCCTCGAGGGCGAGCGCAAGCAGGTCACGGTGCTGTTCGCGGACCTCAAGGGCTCGATGGAGCTCCTGGCCGACCGTGATCCGGAGGAGGCGCGCCGGCTGCTGGATCCGGTGCTGGAGCGGATGATGGAGGCGGTGCACCGCTACGAGGGCACCGTCAACCAGGTCATGGGCGACGGCATCATGGCGCTCTTCGGCGCCCCGCTCGCCCACGAGGACCACGCGGTGCGCGCCTGCCACGCGGCCCTGCGCATGCAGCAGACGGTGGGCTGGTACGCGGAGGAGCTGCGCCGCGGCCGCGGCGTGGACGTGCAGATCCGGGTGGGGCTCAACTCGGGTGAGGTGGTGGTGCGGGCGATCGACAGCGACCTGCACATGGACTACTCCGCGATCGGGCAGACCACGCACCTCGCCGCCCGCATGGAGCAGCTCGCGCGCCCCGGCTCGACCCTCGTGTCGCGCGAGACCTTGCGCCTGGCCGAGGGCTACATCGAGGTGAAGCCTCTCGGGCCGGTGCCGGTGAAGGGGATGCCGGATCTGGTCGAGGTGTTCGAGCTGGTGCGCACCGAGCAGGTGCACTCGCGGCTCGAGGCCAGCGCCGCGCGGGGGCTCACCCCGTTCGTGGGCCGCGAGGCCGAGGTGGAGAGCCTGCACCAGGCGATGGCGCGCGCCTCCGCCGGCCACGGGCAGATCGTGGCCGTCTCGGGCGAGCCCGGGGTGGGCAAGTCGCGCCTCTTCTGGGAGTTCACCCACTCCCACCGCGCCCACGGCTGGCTCATGCTGGAGGCGCAGGCCACCTCCTACGGCAAGAACACCGCCTACCTCACGGTCAAGGAGCTCCTCCAGTCGTACTTCCAGCTCGAAGAGCGGGACGACCCGAGGCGGGTTCGCGAAAAGGTCACCGGCAAGCTGCTCACCCTCGATGAGAACCTGCGGCCCACGCTGCCCGCGTTCCTCCAGCTCCTCGACGTGCCGGTCGACGACGCGGAGTGGCAGACCCCGGACCTGCCGCAGCGCCGGCAGCGCATGCTCGACGCGGTCAAGCGCCTCATCTTGAGAGAAGGCCAGGTGCAGCCGGTGCTCGCGGTGTTCGAGAACCTGCACTGGCTCGACTCGGAGAGCCAGGCGTTCCTCGACAGCCTGGTGGACAGCCTGCCGCTGGCGCGCGCGCTGATCCTGGTGAGCTACCGGCCGGAGTATCAGCACGCGTGGGCGCGCAAGAGCTACTACACCCAGTTCCGCATGGACCCGCTGCCGCCGCAGAGCGCGGACGAGCTCCTGCGCGCGCTGGTGGGGGACGATCCGGGCCTGGGACCGCTCAAGCAGCTCCTGATCGAGCGCACCGAGGGCAACCCGTTCTTCCTTGAAGAGAGCGTGCACACGCTCGCGGAGACCAAGGTGCTCGCGGGAAGCCGGGGACATTACCGGCTCACCCGAGAAGTCCAGAAGGTGCAGGTGCCGGCCACCGTGCAGGCGGTCCTGGCCGCCCGCATCGACCGGCTGCCCATCGAGGCCAAGCGCCTCCTGCAGGCCGCCGCGGTCATCGGCAAGGACGTCTCGCTCGCGCTCCTGCAGGAGATCGCCGACATGTCGGAGGAGGTGGTTCGTCGCAACCTGGCCCTCCTCCAGGCCGGCGAGTTCCTGTACGAGATCAGCCTCTTCCCGAGCGTGGAGTACACCTTCCGCCACGCCCTCACCCACGAGGTGGCGTACTCGAGCCTGCTCCAGGACCGGCGCCGCGCTCTCCACGCGCGCGTGGTGCAGGCCATGGAGCAGCTCTACACCGACCGGCTCCCCGAGCACTTCGAGCGGCTCGCCCACCACGCGGTGCGGGGCGAGGTGTGGGCCAAGGCGGTGGCGTACCTGCGGCAGGCCGGCATCAAGGCCGCGGGCCGCTCCTCGAACCGCGAGGCGGTGCTCTTTCTCGAGCAGGCCATGGCCGCTCTCGGCCGGCTGCCCGAGGGGCGCCCGTCCACCGAGCTGGCCATCGACCTGCGGCTCGACCTGCGCTCGCCGCTGCTCCAGTCCGGACAGCTCGAGCGGGTCCTCACGCTCTCGCAGGAAGCGGAGGCGATGGCCGAGAAGCTCGGCGACGAGCAGCGGCTGGCCCGCGTCTACACCTACCTGATCAACTACCACTACCTGAAGGGCGAGCCCGATCTCGCCATCGAGTACGGCGAGCGGTGCCTGCGCATCGGGGATGCGGCGGGCGACGTGGGGCTGCAGGCGCTGGCCCGGGGCTACCTCGGCTACAGCTGCCACGCCCAGGGCCTCTACCATCGCGCCCACTCGATCCTGCGCGAGAACGTGGAGGCGCTCGAGCTGGTGCAGGGCGACGCGCCCGGCGGGCAGACCGGCGTCTCCTACGTGACCTCGAGCGGCTGGCTCGCCTTCACGCTCGCCGAGCTGGGCGAGTTCGACGCGGCGGCCCTGTCGCTGGACCGCGCGCAGCGCGCGGGCGAGGCGAGCGGGCACGCCTACACCCAGACCATCGCGCGCACCATGGCGGGTCTCGCCTGGCTTCGCCGCGGCCAGCTGGAGCGGGCTCTGCCCGCGCTGCAGCGCAGCCTCGACGCCTGCCGCGAGAAGAGCCTCGACGTGTGGCGGCCGATCCCCTCCTCCCTGCTGGGGCTCACCCTCGTGCTGCTGGGCCGGGTGGACGAGGGACTGCGCCTCCTGGAGGACGGCGTCTCCCTCACCGAGGAGCTCGGCGTCCGCGCCTACCTCGCCCTCTGGACCGCGAACCTGGGCGAGGGGCTCGCCGCGGCGCGGCAGCTCGAACGGGCGCGCACGGTGGCCCAGCGGGCCCTCGAGCTGGCCCTGCGCCACAAGGAGCGGGGCCACCAGGCGTGGGCCCTGCGCCTGATGGGCGAGCTCTCCGCGGTGGCCGAGCCGCCCGAGGTGGGCGAGGCCGAGGGCTACTTCGGTCAGGCCCTCGCGATCGCCGAGGAGCTCGAGATGCGGCCGCTCCAGGCGCGCACCCACCTGGGGATGGGCCGGCTGCTCCGCCTGGCCGGGGACCGAGAGCGCGCGGAGGATCATCTGGCCACCGCGCTCGGCCTGCTGCGTGAGATGGACATGCGCTTCTGGCTCTCGCGCGCGGCCGAGGAGCTGCTCCACATGGGGCACCTCTTCGTGGTGGCGCGGCACAACATCCAGCTCTACGACTACCTGAAGCGGGAGTACGCGGGCGAGCCGGTGACGGTGATCCTCGACCGGCGGCACGGCCAGCGCCGCGACCACGAGGAGGAGACCGCCAGCGAGCGCCGGCGCGCGGAGCGGCGTCGCCAGATCCAGGTCGACGAGGCCATCCGCACCCGCGGCTTCGCGGTGGTGCCCGAGATCATCGGTGGGGCCTGATCACGGCCGGGTCCTGATGCCGACCGTCATCTCCCGCCCGAACGAGGAGAGCCCGCGGCTCACGAGGCGCACTTCCGCCGCGCGCTTGCCGTCCGGCGCCACGCCGGCCTCGAACGACACGCGCTCGCCCACCCGCGGCGAAGCCGCGCGCCCGTCGCGCCCCCGCAGCACGTAGAGCTCCTGGTCGTCGCCCACGATGAGACCCCAGGCCGTCGGCCGGTCGTAGAACTCGATGCGTCCGGTCTTGATCATCGCGCCCGCATGCTACGGAGCGCCCCGCCTCGCCACAATGTCCAGAATCTTCCACGTGCCCCGGAGGATCGATGAGACCTGACGAGTACGCACGCCACGACGGAACGGCCCTGGCGGCCCTGGTGCGCCGCCGCGAGGTGAGCCCGACCGAGGTGCTGGACGCCGCCATCGGGCTCGTCGAGACGCGCAACCCCGAGATCAACGCGGTGGTCGCCCGCCTCTACGATCAGGCGCGGGCCGCGATCGCGGCCGGGCTGCCGACGGGGCCGTTCACCGGCGTGCCGTACCTGCTGAAGGACCTGGGCGCGCACTACGCGGGCGCGGTCACGAGCGGAGGCGGCGCTCTCTGGAAGGACTTCGTGCCGGATCACGACAGCGAGCTGACCCGGCGGCTCAAGCGCGCGGGGCTGGTCATCATCGGCAAGTCCAACACCCCGGAGCTGGGGCTCGCCAGCACCACCGAGCCGCGGCTCTTCGGGCCCACCCGCAATCCGTGGAACGCCGGGCACAGCGCGGGCGGCTCGAGCGGCGGTGCCGCGGCGGCGGTGGCGGCGGGGATGGTGCCGATGGCGCACGCCACCGACGGTGGCGGCTCGATCCGCATCCCGGCCTCGGCCTGCGGGCTCTTCGGGCTCAAGCCCACGCGGGCGCGCAACCCGCTCGGGCCCGACCAGGGCGAGGGCTGGGGCGGCGCCTCGGTGGCGCACGCGGTGACCCGCAGCGTCCGGGACAGCGCGGCGCTGCTCGACGCGACCGCGGGACCGAACGTGGGCGATCCCTACTGGGCGCCGCCGTCGGCGCGACCGTTCCTGGAGGAGGTCGGACGCGCGCCGCGGCCCCTGCGGATCGCCCTCACCACGCGGCCGTGGAACGGCCAGACGGTCGATCCCGAGTGCGAGACCGCGGCCCGCGATGCGGCCCATCTCTGCGCGAGCCTCGGACACACGGTGGAGGAGGCGCGGCCCGAGGCGGACGTGGCCGCCCTCGGCGCCGCGACCTACGTCGTCATCGGCGCGAACCTGCGCGCCACCCTCGAGGCCCGCGCCGCCGCGCTCGGCCGCCCGCTCGAGGAGACGGACGTGGAGCGCATCACCTGGAGCCACGCGATGCAGGGGCACACCGCGCGGGCCGCGGACTACGCGCGGGCCATCGGCATCATGCACCGCATCGGGCGCCAGGTCGCGCCGTTCTTCGAGCGCTACGACGCGCTGCTGTCGCCCACCATGTGCCGGCCGCCGTATCGGCTGGGCGTGATCGACATGATGACCCTCGATGCGGCCGGCTACAGCCAGGCGGTGCTGTCCACCATCGCCTTCACGTCGCTGTGGAACTCCTGCGGCAACCCCGCCATGTCGGTGCCGCTCGCGTGGTCGCGGGAGGGGCTGCCGATCGGCGTGCAGTTCGTGGGCCGCTTCGGCGACGAGGCGACGCTCCTGCAGCTCGCGGGGCAGCTGGAGGCGGCGCGGCCCTGGGCGGATCGGCGGGCGCCCGGGGTGTCGGGGGCCTGAAGCGACGCCGCCCCCTCACCCTGCCCTCTCCCCCGAGAGGGGGAGAGGGGGAGGAGGGACGAGTTGACCGGCGGCGCGACGCGAGTAGAGTGAGGGCGCGGTTGCGGAAACCCCAGACCGGGCCCGGCCCGGACGTCCGAGGAGAGCGGTCATGCCCATGAGCCAGAGCGACAAGGCGGTCCGGTTTCGTGCCCTGCACGAGGCGCCCGGCGCCTTCGTGATCCCGAACCCGTGGGACGGCGGCTCCGCGCGGATCTTCGCCGCCCTCGGCTTCCCGGCGCTGGCCACCTCGAGCGGCGCGCAGGCCGGAACCTTGGGACGGAAAGACGGCAAGGTCACGCGGGAGGAGGCGCTCGCGCACTGCCGGGTCATCGTGAGCGCGAGCGACCTGCCGGTGTCCGCGGATCTCGAGAAGTGCTTCGGCGACGAGCCCAAGGTGGTGGCCGAGACCATCCGCCTCGCGGCGGGCGTGGGGCTGGTGGGCGGCTCGGTCGAGGACGCGACCGGCGACAAGCAGAAGCCCCTCTTCGATCACGGGCAGGCCACCGAGCGGGTGGCGGCGGCGGTGGAGGCGGCGCGCGCGGCGGGATTCCCGTTCACCCTCACCGCCCGGACCGAGAGCTTCCTGCGCGGCAACCCGAACCTGGACGACGTCATCAAACGGCTGCAGGCCTTCGAGAAGGCGGGCGCCGACGTGCTGATGGCTCCGGGGTTGCCCGATCTGGCCGCGGTGCGTGCGGTGTGCGGCGCGGTCTCGAAGCCGGTCAACTTCATGGTGGGCATCAAGGGGAAGTCGTTCACGGTGGCGGAGCTGACCGCGGCCGGCGTGAAGCGCATCAGCCTGGCCACCTCGCTCTACCGCGCGGCAATGAGCGGGCTGCTCGACGCGGCGCGCGAAGTGAAGGAGAAGGGCACCTTCGGCTACGTCGACCGCGGCGTGCCGTCGGCGGATCTTGCCGCCTTCATGGAGTGAGCGGGCGGCTCAGGCGGCGCCGGCCCCACCCGCGGTGATCATCTTCTCGAGCCGTCGGAGCTGGTCGCCGGTCCCCAGGGCCAGCAGGCGGTCGCCCGCGGCCAGCGCGAAGTCGCCGGGCGGGCTCGCCACCGGGTTGCCGTCCCGCAGGATGGCGAGCACGGTGGCGCCGGTGGCGCGGCGGATGTCCAGCGTGTCGAGGGTCCGGCCCACGCAGGGGCTGTCGGCGGGCAGGGCGAGGTCCTCGATGGCGAGCGCGTCCTGGCCGCGACGGAACGCGGTCTCGAAGAAGTCGACCACCGCCGGGCTCAGCATCAGGTGCGCGAGCCGGTGGCCGCCGATCGCGTAGGGGCTCACCGCGCGGTTGGCCCCGGCGCGGAGCACCTTGGTGACGCCGGCCTCGTCGGTGGCGCGGGCCACGATGTAGAGCTCGGGGTTCAGCACCCGCGCCGAGAGCACCACGTAGACGCTGGTGGCGTCGTCCCCGGTGGTGACGATGAGGCCGCGGGCGCGCCGGATGCCGGCCTGCGCCAGCACCTCGTCCCGCGAGGCGTCGCCGACCAGGGCCAGGTAGCCGCGCTCCCGCGCGAGCTGGATGGCGCTCTCGCGGGCGTCGATCACCACGAACGGGGCGCCCGCCCCGTGCAGCTCCAGCGCGGCCTGCGTTCCCACGCGGCCCATGCCGGCCACGATCACGTGCGAGGACAGCTGGACGATCTGACGCTCCATGCGACGCCTCCCCACGGGATCAGCCAGCCGGACGCTGACCAGGTACTCCATGACCACGCCGAGGGTGTAGAACATGCTGCCGATACCGATCACCGCGAGCACGATCGTGAACAGGCGGCCGGCGGTGGTGAGCGGCTTGATCTCGCCGTAGCCGATGGTGGTGATGGTGGTCACGGTCATGAAGAGCGCGTCCATCCACGTGCCGCCGACGTGGCGCCACAGCCAATGATAGCCGACGGTGCCGATGGCCACGACCGCCAGCACCAGGGACAGCGGCAGGAGGAGCCGCACCCGGAGGGACCGAACCGACGAGAGGTCCGGCGGCATCCGGGCTACGCTAGCACAGCCGTTGCCGATCCCGCCTTGACCGGCGGGCGGCGGGAGGGCAGGATGCAGGCAGCGTGATCATCGGCGTGCCGCGGGAGATCAAGCCGGGCGAGCAGCGGGTGGCCCTGACGCCCGCGGGCGTCCGGGCGCTGCTCGAGGCTCGCCAGCAGGTGCTGGTCGAGCGCGGCGCCGGGCAGGGCAGCAGCATCCGCGACGAGGAGTACGTGCGCGAGGGCGCGAGCCTGGTGGACGTCGACGAGGTCTGGGCCCGCGCGGAGATGGTCCTGAAGGTGAAGGAGCCGCTGCCGGAGGAGTACGGCCGGATGCGGGCCGCTCAGATCCTCTTCACGTATCTGCATCTCGCCGCGGCCCCCGATCTGGCGCGGGCGCTCCAGAAGGCGGACGTGATCGCCATCGCCTACGAGACGGTCCAGCGCGCCGACGGCAGCCTGCCGCTGCTGGCCCCCATGAGCGAGGTGGCCGGGCGCCTGGCGGTGCAGGAGGGCGCGTTCTACCTGGCCAAGGCGCACGGAGGCCGCGGCATCCTGCTCGCCGGCGTGCCGGGGGTGCCGCCCGGCAACGTGGTCGTCGTCGGCGCGGGCGTGGTGGGCGTGAACGCGGCGCGCATCGCGCTCGGCCTGGGCGCGGACGTCTCGATCCTCGACGTCAACCTCGATCGCCTGCGCGCGGTCGACGACCTCTTCCACGGCCGGGTCATCACGCTGATGTCCAACAGCTACAACCTGGACCAGGTGCTCCGGCGGGCGGATCTCCTGGTGGGGGCGGTGCTCATCACCGGGGCGCGGGCGCCGGTGCTGGTGACCAAGGAGATGGTCGCCTCGATGAAGGAGGGCTCGGTCATCGTCGACGTGGCGGTGGACCAGGGCGGGAGCGTGGAGACCATCCACGCCACCACCCTGCTCGATCCCACCTATCTGGTCTCGGGCGTCGTCCACTACGGGGTCGCGAACATGCCGGCGCTGGTGCCCCGCACCTCGACCTTCGCCCTGACGAACGCGACGCTGCCCTACGCGCTGGCGCTCGCCGGCCAGGGCCTGGAGCCCACCCTGCGACGGAACCCGGCCCTGGCGCACGGAGCCAACGTGTGGCGGGGTCGCATCGTGCACCCGGCCGTCGCCACCGCGGTCGGCGAGCCCGCCACCCCGCTCGAGCGCGTCCTCGGCTGACGCGGGGCCGTGCGCCGCGCCGCTGCGCCCGAGCGACCGGGGGCGCGATCCACTCCGGGCACAACGCCCGGGCGAAAGACCAAGCACGGGACGCGCGCCCTCCTCGAGGACTTCGTAACCCTGCGTCTCGTCGTCACGCCGCGTGATGGTATCGCGCTTGCGTCTGATCGACGCGCGGCACGCCGGCGGGCACCGCAAGATCACGAAAGGCTCGCGCGCCGAGCCGATCGTTTCCAGGAGGAGGTCGATGCGCCCGACCAAGCTGTCCCACGTCGTGTTCCAGACCAACCGCAAGACCGAGATGCAGGAGTGGTACTGCGAGGTGCTCGGCGCTCACGTGACGTTCGAGAACGCCCAGCTCGGCTTCATCACCTACGACGACGAGCACCATCGGGTGGCGTTCGTCGACTTTGGACCCCAGCTCACGCGCTACGGTGACGCCGAGCGGGCGAAGGAGCCGCCCGCGGCGCCGGGCCTGCATCACGTGGCGTTCACCTTCGGATCCATCGAGGACCTGCTGGCGACCTACCGCCGGCTGGCCGCGCGGGGTATCCGGCCCTACCGCGCGATCGATCACGGGCCGACCACTTCGATGTACTACGCCGATCCCGACGGCAACCGCGTCGAGCTCCAGGTCGACAACTTCGAGAGTCCGGAGGAGGCGACGGCCTGGATGTCGTCACCCGCCTTCGCGGCCAACCCGATCGGCGTCGACTTCGACCCCGAGGACTACGCGGTCCTGTCGGGGGCCGATGCCAGCGCGCTGTCCAGGAAGCGCCCCATGCGATCCCACGCGTCCGAGGCCTCCCCGGCGCGGTAGGTGTCGCGACCGGGGAACACGAAGCCCGGCTTGACCCCGGGGTAGCGGACGATCTCGTAGGAGGCCGCGGCGCGGCGGAGCCGGGCGTCGATCGCCTCGACCTCGGCGGGGGGCACGGTCGGATCGTCGCCCACGAAGAAGAGCAGCATGGGCGTGCAAAGGTCCTGAACCTGTGCGAGCGCGTCGATCGTCCAGAGAGGCGAGATCGTGCCGCCGTCGATGCCGGCGCCGTAGTAGGACACCGCGGCCCGGACGCGCCGCGGCTCGCGGGCCGCCACCAGCAGGGCGTAGCGTCCGCCGATCCGAAGGCCCGCCGCCGCGAGCGGGGCGCCGCGGGTCTCCCGCTGCAGGAGATCGAGCGCGCGCGCGGCGTCCTCGAGCACCTGCTCGTCCGGCAGGGTCTTCAGCATGGCGATGGCCTTGGCGCGCTCGTCGTAGCCGGCGAGGCGATCGGGGCCCCGCCAGTAGAGGTCCGGCACGATCACCGCGTGACCCCGCTCGGCCAGCCGCCCGGCCAGGGCCTGCATGTCCGCGTTCAGGCCGAACGCCTCGTGCAGGAGCAGGACGCCGCCCGCGGGTGGGTCGGCGGCGGGAGACGCCAGGTACGCGAACCGCGAGGTGGGGGCTTCGCCGTCGATCCAGCGACCGGTGACAGGCCGGGAGGTCATCGCAGTCCTCACGTTGACAACGGGTGGTGAGCGGGGTACCGTGGCGCCTCTAGTATGTCAGTAGTATACAAGGCCCCATAGCCAAGGCTCGGTCACCCCCAACCGCGAGGTCTCCCATGGCCGCCCCCGACCCGACCGCCAAAGCCCTCAGCCGAATCGACCAGGACGTGGTGACCAAGCTCGCGGTCGACCTCGTCAGCATTCCGAGCCCGACCGGATCCGAGCGCGAGCTGGCGACGTTCCTGGCCGATTACATGGCGGCCGGAGGCCTCGAGGTGAGCCTGCAGGAGGTGGGGCCGAACCGGGCCAACGCGGTGGGCATCCTGCGCGGCGAGGGCGAGGGGCCGCGGCTGATGTTCAACGGGCACCTCGACACCTCGATCACCGGGATCGAGGCGGAGGACTACCCGATGACCGGGCCGCACGGCGCCGCCTCGCGGGCCAAGGGCTTCGTCAAGGACGGGCACGTGCTGGGCTGCGGGGCCTACAACATGAAGGGTGGCGTCGCGGCGATGGTCGCCGCCGCCCTCGCGGTCAAGGCCGCCGGCGTGCGTCTCCGCGGCGATCTCGTGGTGGCGGCGGTGGCGGGCGAGATCGAGAAGGCGCCGGTCAAGGGCCTGCTCCGCACCTACGAGGGCGAGGCCTACAACGGGGGCGGGGTGGGCACCCGACACCTGCTGAGCCGGGGCAACATCACGGACTACGCGCTGGTGCCGGAGCCCACTCACATGGGCGTGCTGCGCAGCCGCCTGGGTCTGCTCTTCGTCAAGCTGACCACGCGTGGGGACATGGTGCGCGCCTGCTTCGCGGACAAGGGCCGGACCGCGATGGCCAAGATGTTCGACGTGCTGAGCGCGCTGGAGCGCGACTTCAATCCGCGCATCGCCCGCTACACGCAGGTGCAGGAGGACTCGGTCTACACCCCCGGCTTCTCGATCGGTGCCATCGAGGCGGGCTGGCCCTACAAGCCGTGGGCGTCGCCCGCGGTGTGCTGCGCCTACATCGACTTCCGCATGCCGCTGGGGCACACCGTGCTCGGCGCGGAGCGCGAGCTGCGCGGATTCCTCGACGAGCTCCAGGCCCGCGACCCGGATCTGAAGGTCGAGATGGAGATCTTCCTCTCGAAGGCGTCCAACACGACTCCGGCCGACTCCCACGTCTACACCTCCTGCCGCCAGCACTTCGAGTCCCTCATCGGGCCCTACGAGCGCTGCACGCATCCGCTCGCCAGCTACAGCGACGACAGCTGCATCATGCGCGAGCAGGCGATGGAGGCGGTCGTGTTCGGGCCCGGCGGTCTGCGCTATCGTGGCCAGGAAGACGGCCGGGGGCTCGGCATCGGCGGCGAGGCGGTGAGCATCTCCGACATGCTGAACGTGAGCCGCGTGTTCGCGGCCACCGCGGTGGACGTGTGCTCCCGGACGCGGGACGTGCTGAAGATCCGCGACCAGTGGTCCGACGTGACGGCCTGACTCTCCTGCGCGCGGCGGCGTGGGGGGTGGCCGCGCTGACCCTCGCGGCGTGCGCCACCGGGCCGCCGGTCCCGCCCGCCTACGCGCAGGAGGAGCTCGCGGAGCGCTGCATCCGGACCGGCGGGTGGTGGCACGGCGTGGCGCCGGACTCGCTCTTCAGCGGGTTCTGCGAGTACCAGTCGCCGCGCTTTCCCTAGGGCCGGTTCGGGGACCGGTCTCCCTCGGCTCTCACTCGAGCCACGTCGCGCAGTAGGGGCACTTCAGGCGCGTGCGCTCGATGGGGCGCGCGCACGACGGGCAGGGCACGGTGCGCCTCCCGAAGAGGCGGAGCAGCGACGCCAGCACGCGCCACATGCCGCGCTCACCCTTCCCGTCCGCTCTGCCTCTCCTCAAACGGACGGCGAGGAAGCATACCACGGGCGATCGCCGACCTTCCGGCCGTCCACCCCGCCGGTCGCGATCGGGTGAACAGATTCGACCGTACGCCGGAACCGCGCCGTCCCGCATTACGTCTTCGTCTCGTCCGCGATCGCGGCGGCATCGTGCACGGGCGGCTTGCGAAGTCCTGCGAGGTCGGGTGCAATGACGGACACGGACAGAGGAGGCAACCGAGATGAGGACCAGTCGCCGTCACTTCGTCCGCACCGTGGCGATGAGCATCGCAGCCGTCCAGCTGGGCGACATCGGCTCCGTGACCGCACAGGCCGGCAAGGCCAAGGCGTCGAGCATCCCGGCGATCACGCCGGGAGCCCACACGTCGTTCGGCCCGCTCAAGCAGGTCGCGGCCGGCCTCCTCAACGTCGCGTACGCGGAGGCGGGCCCCGACGGGGGAAGGCCGGTCATTCTCCTCCACGGCTGGCCGTACGACATTCACAGCTACGTCGACGTCGCCCCCGCGCTCGCGTCGGCCGGCTACCGGGTGATCGTTTCGTATCTGCGCGGCTACGGCTCGACGCGCTTTCTTGCCGGCGATACCGTTCGAAACGGCCAGCCCGCCGCCCTGGCCGGTGACGTGGTCGATCTCATGGATGCGCTCAAGATCGAGAAGGCGATCCTCGGCGGCTTCGATTGGGGCGCCCGGACCGGGGACATCGTCGCGGCGCTCTGGCCCGAGCGGTGCAAGGCGCTCGTCGCGGTGAGCGGATACCTGATCGGAAGCCAGGAGGCCGGTCGGATCCCGTTGCCGCCGACGGCGGAGCTGCAGTGGTGGTACCAGTACTACTTCGCGACCGAGCGCGGCCGGGCCGGCTACGACAAGTACCGACACGATTTCGCCAAGCTGATCTGGCAGATCGCGTCTCCGAAGTGGAAGTTCAGCGATGCCACGTTCGATCGCAGCGCGACCGCGTTCAACAATCCGGATCACGTGGCCATCGTGGTCCACAACTACCGCTGGAGGCTCGGACTGGCCGACGGCGAGCCGCGATACGCGGATCTGGAGAAGCGGCTGGCCGAAGGTCCGGTCATCACCGTCCCCACCATCACGCTCGAAGGTGATGCCAACGGGGCGCCGCATCCGGACCCCGGCGCCTACGCCAGGAAGTTTTCCGGCCCGTATGCGCACCGGACGCTCAGGGGCGGAATCGGGCACAATCTGCCCCAGGAGGCCCCGCAGGCCTTCGCCAGGGCGATCGTGGACGTCGATCGCTATTGAGGGAGCGACGAGGGAAAGGGGAGAACCGTGGAGACAAAAGGGCCGGTGGTCGAGACGCGACGGGGCCGGGTGCGGGGGACCGCGGAGGGCGACGTAGCCGTGTTCCGGGGCATCCCGTTCGCGAAGCCACCCGTCGGGTCGCGGCGATTCGCCGCACCCGAGCCGCCGGAGCCGTGGTCCGGTGAGCGCGATGGCACGCGCTTCGGGCCGGCCTCCTACCAGGCCGCCCGCCCGCTGGCCCCGATGCTCGGCATCCTGGTCGACGAGGAGAGCGAGGATTGCCTCACCCTCAACGTGTGGGCGGGGGCGACCGGCGGCACCGGCCGGCCGGTCATGGTGTGGATCCACGGCGGCGCCTGGGTCATCGGCTCGGGATCCGAGCGGACGTACGACGCCTCCCATCTGGTGCGGCGCGGCGACGTTGTGGTGGTCACCGTCAACTACCGCCTGGGGCCCTTCGGCTTTCTGAGAACCCGGGAGCTCGGAGGTGGGCTCGACGCCACCGGCAACGCGGCCATGCTGGACCAGATCGCCGCGCTGGAGTGGGTCCGCGACGAGATCGCGGCCTTCGGCGGCGACCCTGGTAACGTCACGGTGTTCGGGGAGTCCGCCGGCTCGGTGAACATCGCGTGTCTCCTCACGATGCCGAGCGCCCGCGGGCTCTTCCACCGCGCGGTTCTCCAGAGCGGATCGCTCAACCTGACGCGGCCGCCGGCGGTGGCCCTCGACGCGGCCCGGCAGATCATGGCCGAGCTTCACATCGCCCCGGAGCGAGCGCACCGGCTGCGCGACGTGCCCGCGAAGGATCTCATGGCCGCGACGAACGCGGTGGCCGGCCGCTCCGTGATCCCGCCGTACTCGCCGGTGGCCGACGGGGAATTGATCCCGGCCCGTCCCTTCGCGGCCATCGCCGACGGCTCGGCGCGCGGGATCCCCCTCATCGTGGGGACCAATCTGGACGAGATGAAGCTCTACCGCTTCCTCGATCCCTCGCTGGATCGGCTGGACGAGGCGGCGCTGGTGCAGCGCTGCGGCCTGCTCTTCCCCGGCGCCGGCGCCGACGGGCGCCCGCATGCCGAGCCGGTGGTGGAGGCCTACCGCTCCGCCCGGCGGGGACGGGGTGACGACGTCTCACCCGTCGAGATCTGGCTCGCGATCTCCACCGACCACGTCTTCCGCGCCGGCGCCCTGAAGCTCGCCGAGCTCCACGCCCGCCACACGCCGGACGTCTTCGTCTACGAGTTCGCATGGAAGGGGGCCGAGCCGGGCCGGCCGCAGGGGGCGGTGCACGCGCTCGACCTGCCCTTCGTGTTCGGCACGCTGGCGACCTCCGAGATCGGAGTGATCGCGGGCCGCACCCCCGCGGCCCACGCTCTCTCCCAGCGAATGCAGGAGGCCTGGCTCGCGTTTGCCCGTCACGGGCGGCCGCGGGCCGCCGGTCTTCCGGAGTGGCCGGCCTACGCGATGCCTCGCCGAGCCACGATGATCTTCGCGGATCCGCCACGAATCGTCGACGCGCCTCGGGAGCCGGAGCGCGCCGTGTGGGACCCGGTCCTGGGCTGAGGTCGCGGCGACGCGGGCGCCTACGCGTCCGCGGACAGCCTCTCCAGGAACGGCCGGGTGGGGACGTGATGCTCGTTGTGCCGGAGCGAGGTGTGACGGAGGGTCAACGGGTGGCATTCGAGGCCGCCCTGCAGGAGCTGTCGACCGGAGAGCCGCCGCACGTCGTAGGCACAGAGGACCACACTCGGCAGATTGCGAACCGCGTCGGTCACGCGCGCTTCGAGCGAGAGGATCTCGCGCTCCGCGGGCCAGCCGGGACGCTCCCACCCGAGGTGCCCGAGGATGCGCACCATGGGGACCCCGTCGGCGACGGCCGTCCGGATCCGGTCGCCGAGGTCTCTCAGCACGGCATCGGCGGGCTGCTGCCCGGAGACGGTGTGAAGGCGATTGAGCCGGTGGAACGCGTCGGGAGCGAGGCCGCGGCGCTCGAGACCAGCCCGCACGCGCGCGTTCGCCGCGTCGTGTCCCAACAGAACGCACGCTTCGCCGCGCTCCAGGCCCGCGGCGAGGAAGTCCGCCGTCGCGTCGAGCTCCTGCTCATGCTCCCAGAAGTAGCCGATGTGGTCGCCCGGCGCCGCCAGCTCGTCGGCAACCCCCAGCGGAACGGTACGCTTTCGCGGAGCTCGATTGTGATGGCCCCGGGTCCGGAAGAGGTGGAGGAGCCAGGCCTTCTCGGCGCGGTCCTCCTCCTGCTCTCGATGCAGCTCCCCGAGACCGCCCACGAGGGCCTCCATCTGAGCCCGGTACGCGCGACAGCCGGCACACGTCCGCAGGTGCTCGTCGCAGCGCGCCCGCTCGCCCGCGAGGAGCGCCCCATCCAGGCAGGCCGTGACGAGCTCCACCAGCTCCCGGCACGGCATTCCCGTCGAGGGCCCCATCGGCCGATCTAGGCTCCTTCGAGATACGGCTCGAGCGCGGCGCGGACCCTCGCCCGAGCCCGGTGCAACAGCACCCGGGTATTGGTCTCCTGAAAGCCCAGGGCGTTACACACCTCTTCCGTGGAGCAACCCTCCACGTCACGGAGGATGAGCACCAGCCGCTGATGCTCCGGCAGCGCCTCGATCGCGCTCTGGAGGTGCTCGCGGGCCTCCCGGGCCAGGAGCCGGCGCTCCGGAGAAGCCCTCAGCTCGGGGGGAGGATCCGCCCAGTGGCCGGGCTCGGTCGGATGGTCGGCCGGCCGAAAGCGGTCCGGAGCGACCGCGACCTCCTCCGCCTCGAGCTCGGCGTCGAGGCGCGCGAAGGGCGTCGTCCGTGCTTCCCGGGCGGCGCGGGTCTTCGCGCGGTTGACGAGAATGCGATAGATCCAGGTCTTGAGTGACGAGCGGCCCTCGAACGCCCAGATGCCCTGGATCACGCCGAGCCAGGTGTCCTGCACCACTTCGTCCGCGACGGCCCGATTCGAGATGTAGAGGCGGGCGACGCGGCGGAGGCTCGCGTGATGCTGATCGACCAGACGCGCGAACGCGCCTTCGTCACCCCGGCGGAGCGCTCGGACCACGCTCGCGTCGTCTGAATCGGTCGCCGCGTCGGTCATGTCACTCGCCGCGTGGATTATAGAACGCGGACGCGTAACGAGCGAGGCGGTCGATGGACTATTCCTCGGAAGCACGGTTGTTACGACGTCGATACGGTAACCGCGGCAGAATGCAGTTGGCAGGTCACCAACGAGGAGGTTCGCCATGAAGATCGTCGCCATCGGCGGCACCGGCCTGATCGGCTCGAAGAGTGTCGCCATCTTGCGGCAGGCCGGTCACGAGGTCGTTGCCGCCTCCCCCAACACCGGCGTCAACACCATCACCGGCGAGGGCCTCGAGGAGGTCCTGGTCGGCACGCAGGTGGTGATCGACCTGGCCAATTCGCCATCATTCGAGGACAAGGCGGTGCTGGAGTTCTTTCAGATCTCCGGCCGCAATCTCCTGGCCGCGGAGGCCACCGCCGGCGTCGGGCACCACGTCGCGCTCTCGATCGTGGGAACGGACCGGCCGCCCGGGAACGGCTACTTCCGGGCCAAGGTCGCCCAGGAGAAGCTGATCGTGGCCTCCGGCATCCCCTACACCATCATCCGGTCGACCCAGTTCATGGAGTTCCTCCGAGGCATCGCCGCGGACGGCGCGAAGGGCAACACGGTGAGGGTGTCGACCGGCCTGTTCCAGCCCATCGCGGCGGACGACGTGGCGGCCTTCGTCGCCGAGGTGGCGCTCGCGGCGCCGCGCCACGGTATCATCGAGATCGCCGGCCCGGAACGCGCGCCGTTCCACGAGATCGTCGCCCGTTACCTGAAGGCGATGGGCGATCCCCGGAAGGTCGTGCCTGATCCCGAGGCCCGCTACTTCGGCGGCCGGGTGGAGGAGCGCTCCCTCGTGCCACTGGGCGACACGCGCCTGGGCCGGATCGGCCTCGACGAATGGCTTCGCCGCTCACAGGTCAAGGCCTGACCGCCTCCATGAATCGCAAACGGAGGTCGTCGATCATGAAAAGGGCGGTCGTCTCACTGGTATTTCTGGCTCTCATGACCGGCGCGGCGAGCGCGCAGGAGCCCACCCTCGGGACCATCATGACGAAGGATCTGGCGAACCAGCCGGGCAAGGAGGTCACGATGTTCACGGTGGAGTTTCCACCCGGGTGGGCCGACCCGGTACATCGGCACGATGCCCAGGGGTTCATCTATGTCCTGGAAGGCTCCATCGTGATGCAGGTGAGGGGGGGACAGGAAGTCACGCTGACACCAGGGCAGGGGTTCTACGAGGGGCCCATGGACATCCACGTGGTGGGGCGGAACGTGAGCACGACGAAGCCGGCCAAGTTCCTCGTGGTCCTGATCAAGGCCAAGGGGGCTCCGGCTCTCGTGCCGGTGAAGTGACTCCCGCGCCGAGCGTCGGGCCTCGGCGTCCGGCCGCGGGCGGGGTCCTGGAAAGACCACGAGGCAGGTGGGCGCTGGTGACGGCCTACCTGCCTCGCGTCGGTGAGCCAGATTTTGGTGGAGCTGAGGGGGCTCGAACCCCTGACCCCAAGACTGCCAGAGCCCCAAGTAGTTGATAA
>Ga0207689_10000062_pt1 | contig 84533 bp, 62 predicted proteins | sample KBSMisM52_FD_184312 | JGI IMG/M metagenome (GOLD analysis project Ga0207689, IMG submission 184312) | Miscanthus rhizosphere microbial communities from Kellogg Biological Station, Michigan, USA - KBS Miscanthus M5-2 (SPAdes) (version 2) | ecosystem: Host-associated > Plants > Roots >...
AAGCTGATGCTGTTCGACGAGCCGACCTCGGCGCTCGACCCGGAGATGATCAAGGAAGTGCTCGACGTGATGGTCGAGCTGGCGCGCGAAGGCATGACCATGATGGTGGTGACGCACGAGATGGGCTTCGCGCGCACCGTCGCCGACCGCGTGGTCTTCATGGACGGCGGGCGCATCGTCGAGGCCGCGCCGCCGGCGGATTTCTTCAGCGCGCCGAAGACGGATCGGGCGAAGCTGTTTCTGAGTCAGGTGCTGGGACACTAAGGAGATCGCGATGCGGATGCTGTTGCTGGCCGTCCTGTTCATGTTCGGATCGAGCGCGCAAGCGCAAACCTATCCAACCCGCACGGTGCGCATCGTCGTCCCGGCAACCCCCGGCGGCGCGATCGACCTGATCGCGCGCTCGCTCGCCGAGAAGATGACCGCGTCGCTCGGCCAGCCGGTGGTGGTGGAGAACAAGCCGGGCGCGTCCAACAACCTCGGCACCGACTTCGTCGCCAAGAGCGCGCCCGACGGCTACACGCTGGTGATCATCGCCTCGAGCCACGCCACCAACAAATTCCTGTTCAAGCAGATGCCGTTCGACCCGGTGAAGGATTTCGAGCCGGTGGTCTACACGCATATCGTGCCGCTGCTGCTCGCGGTGAACCCGACGGTGCCGGCCAAGAACGTGAAGGAGCTCACCGCGTGGATCAAGGCCAACCCGGACAAGGCGGTCTACGCCTCGAGCGGCCCGGGCAGCTCGCTGCACATGGCGGCGGAGCTGTTCATGAACATGACCGGCACCAGGATGCACCACGTGCCGTACAAGGGCAGCTCGGCCGCGCATCCCGACCTGCTGGCGGGCCGCACCGCGATGATCTTCGACACCATCACCGCGGTGCAGGGCCACGTGAAGGCGGGCACGCTGCGCGGCATCGCCGTCACCACCGCGAGCCGCTCGAGCGCGATGCCCGAGCTGCCGACCATCGCCGAGAGCGGCCTGCCGGGCTACGACGCCAGCACCTGGGGCGGGATCCTCGCGCCCGCCGGCACGCCGAAGGACGTGGTGGCGAAGCTCAACTCGACCATCAACGCCGCGCTGAAGATGGACGACGTGCGCGCGCGCCTGACGGGCGCCGGCATCGAGATCCAGGGCGGCACGCCCGAGCAGTTCGCCTACGTGATCCGCAACGAGATCGAGAAGTGGGGCCGCGTCACCAAGGCCGCGGGCATCCAGCCGGAGTAACGCTAGAGGCGGATCGAATAGACCGGGATCGGCTCCATCTTGCCGCGCAGCGCGACCTGGCCATGCGACTGCACATGCCGCACGGGCACCAGCGAGCGCACCGCTTCGTAGAACTCGCCGGAGACCAGCGCTTCGCCCATCTGCGCCATCTGCGTCAGGCGCGCCGCGGCGTTCACCGCGTTGCCGATCATGGTGTAGCTCATGTAGTGCGCCGAGCCGACGTTGCCGATCACCGCCTGGCCGCGGCAGATCCCGATACCGACGCCGGTGGCGATGCCATGGCGCGCGGACCAGCCCGCGGCCACCTGGCCGACGCGGGTCAGCATCTCGGCCGCGGTGCGCCAGGCGCGCTCGGCCGCGTCCGGCTGCGCGAACGGCACGTTGAATCCCACCAGCAGGCAGTCGCCCGCCATGTTGAAGATGGTGCCGTCGTTGCGGTAGGTCGCCTCGGTCAGCACCGAGAAGTATTCGTTCAGCATGCCGACCACGAGCTCGACGTCCAGGGTCTCGGTGATGCGCGTGAAGCTGCGCAGGTCGGCGAACAGCGCCACCACCTCGGCGCGCTGCGCCTGCGCCGCGAACGGCGCCGCGGCGTCGTTGATGATGCCCTCGGCCAGGCGCGGCGAGACGTAGCGCACGAAGGTCTTGCGCAGCGCCTCGCGGTGCGCCTTGGCGGCGAGCGTGTTGCGCAGGCGCAGCGCGAGCTCGCTCGGGTCGACCGGCTTGCGCAGGAAGTCGCTCGCGCCCAGGTCGAGCGCCTTCAGCTTGGTGTCGGCGTCGTCGGCCGAGGTCAGCACGATCGCCGGGATGTGCTTGAGCACCGGGTCGGCGCGCATCGCCGCCAGCACCTCGAAGCCGTTGACGCGCGGCATGTTGAGGTCGAGCAGCACGACATCGGGCAGCTCGCGCAGCAGCATCGCCACGGCGTCGGACGAATCGGCGGTCGACACCAGCCGGCGATAGCCCGCGTCCTTGAGGAACGCGTGCGTCATCTCGATCATCAGCGGATCGTCGTCGATCATCATGACGAGCGCGTCGCCCAGCCCGCCCAGGGCGAGGCGCTTGGCTTCTGCCGCCAGCTTGCTATTCATCTCTCCCACAGGACTCCCGCCGGTTGTTTTGCTTTATGAGCGGGAACTTAGCAGGCCGCTGGAGGCCCGGGAGTAAACGTCTGTCAGGCAAGGGGCTCCGGCTGTCGCCCCGAGCGAAATCTTACTTTTTGGCTTCCCTGGCGAGCTCGACCACCCCGCGCAGCCGCGCCCCCTCGCTCGCCTCCAGCGCCCCCGCCACCCGCTCCACCGCCGCCCGGAACACCCCGCTCCCCGCGTACAGCGCCCGCCCCATCCCGCCGTACTGCGCCCCTTGCCCCGGGAAGAGAAAGGCGACGCGCGGGCGGCGTGTCGACGGGCGAACCTGCCCTCGGGCGATGCGGGCGCCGACCTCGAGCGACCGGAGCCGCGTGCGCGCCTCCTCGGCGCTCGACGCGACGATGGCGACTCGATGCTCGAGCTGCGCGCGACCCGTGCCGGCGCTGAAGCCTACGTCGGCCACGTCTCCCTCGACCCCGTCGAGGGCGGACGCGTAGCGCGTCGCCAGCTCGCCGAGCGCCGCCGGCGTCTTCGCCGAGAGGGCGAGTACGTGAACCGGCCGCTCGGCCTCGGTCGGCGCCGGCGGCACCGTCGCCGGTGCGGCGTCCACGATCACGTGCGCGTTGGTTCCGCTGAAGCCGAAGGAGCTCACTCCCGCCACGCGGCGCCCCGCCGGCCACGGGCGGCGCGCGCCGACCACTTCCACCGCCAGCTCGCTCCATGCGACGTGCGGGTTGGGAGTCCGGAAGTGGAGGTGTTGTGGCACCTCGTCGTGCTGTAGCGCCAGGATCGTCTTGATCAGCCCGGCGACGCCGGCGGCGGCCTCCAGATGCCCGATGTTCGTCTTGACCGAGCCCAACAGGAGGGGGCGCTCGGGCGCCCGGCCCGCCGCGAGGACCGCCGCGATCGCCCGGATCTCGATCGGATCGCCCAGCGACGTCCCGGTGCCATGGGCCTCGACATAGGCGACGTCCGCCGGCGCGAGACCCCCGTTGGCCAGCGCCTCGCGGATCACCGCCTCCTGCGCGGGCCCGCTGGGCGCGGTGAGCCCCGCGCTGGGTCCGTCCTGGTTCACCGCGCTGCCGCGGATCACCGCGAGCACGCGGTCACCGTCGGCGATCGCGTCGGACAGGCGCTTGAGCACGATGATCCCGCAGCCCTCACCCTCGCTGAATCCGTCCGCGCTGGCGTCGAACGTCTTGCAGCGCCCGTCGGCCGCGAGCATCCGCGCCTTGGAGAAGGCAATCGTGTTCTCGGGCGAGAGGGTGAGATGCACTCCGCCCGCGACCGCCATCCGGCACTCGCCGCTGCGCAGGCTCTGGCACGCGAGATGGACGGCGACCAGCGACGACGAGCACGCGGTGTCGACGGTGAGGCTCGGTCCCTGGAGGCCCAGGATATAGGACAGGCGGCCGGCGGCCATGCTGTGCGCGTTCCCGGAGGCGTAGTAGGCGTCGAGGCGGCCCGACTCCGCCGCGGCGAGCATCCGCTGCGCGTAGTCGCTGCTCGCGATGCCGACGTACACTCCGGTCCGGCTCCCGCCGAGGCGGTCGGGCGCCTGGCCCGCGCTCTCGAGCGCCTCCCACGTGACCTCGAGCAGGAGACGATGCTGCGGGTCCATCGCGATCGCCTCGCGCGGGGAGATCCCGAAGAATGCGGCGTCGAAGCGGTCCACGTGCTCGATGAACGCCCCCCAGCGTGTGGCGATGCGCCCCGGGGCGGTCACGTTGGAATCGTAGTAGGCGTCGACGTCCCACCGATCGCGCGGCACCTCGGTCACCGCGTCGACCCCGTCGTGCAGCAGGCGCCAGAAGGCGGCCGGATCGGTGGCCCCGCCGGGGAACCGGCAGCCCAGGCCGATGACGGCGAGTGGCTCGGTGCGCGCTCCCTCCAGACGGGCGACCTTCGTCTGCATCTCCTCGAGCGCGAGGAACGCGCGGCGGAGCGGCGAGAGGGCGCCGGGCTCGTCGTTCGGGCGGCTCATCGGGCTCGCATCCTCACAGGCTCTCCAGCTTCTTCACCAGGAGCGCTTCCACCTCGTCCTCCGACAGCTCCGCGATGCGGGCGGCCGCCTCGGACACGGCGGCCGCCCGCTCGGACGGCGTGACCGCCCGTGCTGTGAACGGCGCGCCGTTCGCCTCGGCGACCATGCGCACCAGCAGGCCCGCGATGGCCTCGATGTTCGGATGCTCGAAGACGAGGGTCGCGGGCAACGCGGCGCCGAGCCCCAGCCCCAGCGCGAGCCGGCTGCGCAGCTCGACCGCCATCAGCGAATCGAGCCCGAGATCCATCAAGGGCTGTCGCGGATCGAGCGCTTCCGCCCGCGCCACCCGCAAGACCGCGGCCACCTGGGCGGCGACGAACTCCACCGCCAGACGACTCCGGTCCGCCGGCAGCGCCTCGCGAAGCCGGCGGGCGGTCTCGGCCGCTACCGGCGTCCCCGCGGGGGATCCGACCGAAGCGCGCTCGATCCGCGGAGAAACCACCGCCGCCGCCGGCTGCGCCTCCCCCGGCGTGCGCGCGATCACCACGTGCTGGCCCAGGATCTCGGCCGGCGAGCCCGACTCGGGCAACGCCACGACCGCGTCGAATCCGGCCCGCTCGAGCGCGCCTCGCCAGTCGGCGGCCGAGAGCAGAGGGCTGTCGTCCCGAGCCGATTCGTCGAATCGCTGCCATCCCTCGATCAGGCCGGTGGTGACGTCGAACCATGGCAGGTGGGTCGTCGCCTCGCACAGGATCAGCAGACCGCCGGGCGCCAGCAGAGAGCGTGCGCGCCCGAGCGTGTCCGGGATGTCGCGGGTGGCGTGAACCACGTTGGTGGCGATCAAGACGTCGAACCCGTGCGAGGGGAATCCTTGCTCCGTCGGGTCCCGCTCGATGTCGAGGATCCCGTAGCGCACGAACCCGTACGACGACCACGCCTGCTCCGCGCGCGCGAGGAACGCGGTCGACACGTCCGTGAACCAGTACGCGGTCCGGTCCGCCGGCAGCGCGGGCAGCAGCGCCGCGGTCGTCCCGCCGGTGCCCGCGCCGATCTCGATCACCCGCAGCGGCGCGCCGGCGGCCTGCCCGGCCCTGGCCACCACCATCGAGCGGACGAGCGCGCTGAAGTACCGCGACAGGGCCCAGTCCCGGTAGAGGGCCTCGGCGGGCGCGAGCGAGCCGTCCGGGAACAAGGTCTCGAGGGGGCTGGCCGCTCCGGTGAGGATCTCGACCAGGCGCCCGCCGCAGCGTTCCACGTACTCGTGCAGCGCGGGAATGTCGCGCAGCGCCTCGCGCGCCTCGGCGAGGGCCGAGGCCAGATCGAGATCGGGCAGCGGCCGGCGCGCCACGAACGTCTCGGCGCTGGCGCTCAACAAGCCCAGTGCGGCGAGCCGACGGAGCCAGCGCGAGAGCAGGTGCCGGTACGTCGGCGCGATGCCGTGGGATGCGCGCAGGCCGTCCGCGGTATGCGTCTCACCGCTCACGCCGAAGACCCGCAGGCGCCGGAGCGCCTCCACGATATAGGCGGTCGACAGACGGTCGAGGGCTTGCCACTTGCGCGGGAAGCCGGCCAGATCGAGATCGAGCGGCGCCTCCGCCGCCTGGATCCGACCGGCCGTGACGACCGCCGTCCACGCCGTCTCCCGGTCGAGCGGCGTCCGGTGCGCGCGCTCAGCAGGGGCCGATTCCCCGAGCCAGTGCGTCCCGCCTTGCCAGGGATAGGTCGGCAGCGACACGCGACGTCGGGGCCCCTCGCGGTCGAAGGCGTCCCAGTCGACCGGTACTCCCGCGCTCCAGAGCTGCGCGAGGCTCTCGAGCATCTGCTCCCAGTCGTCGCGGCCGGCCCGCAGCGACGGAGTCCACACTCGCTCGGTCCCATCGAGGCAGCGGCGCCCGAGCCCCAGGAGCGTGGTCCCCGGCCCGACCTCCACGTACGCCTCCACCCCGAGCGCGCTCACCGTGTCCATCGCCGCGGCGAACTGCACGGGCTCCCGGACTTGCCGGACCCAGTAGTCGACATCGGTCTCTCCGGGCTTCACGACCCGGCCGGTCACCGTCGAGACCCACGTGACCCGAGGCGCCCCCCATTGCACCAGGCGGGCCGCCCCCCCGAATGGCGCCTGCATCGGAGCCATCAGCGTCGAGTGAAACGCGTGCGACACTCGCAGCGCCCGGGTCCGTGCTCCGGTCGCAGCCAGCCGTTCCTCGACTGCGGCCACCGCTCCCGCTTCGCCCGACACCACCAGGCTGTCCGGGCCGTTGATGGCGGCAATCCCGACGTCTCGCAGACCGTCCGCTCGCACCGCCTCGATCGCGGCGGTCACTATGGGGAGTTGGGCCTCCACCGCCACCATGCGTCCACCGGCGGGAAGCGCGCCCATCAAGCGGCCACGCTCTGCGACCATCCGCGCGGCCGCCTCGACGTCCACCACTTCCGCCACGCACGCCGCGGCAAACTCGCCGACGCTGTGCCCGACCACGGCCGCCGGGCGAATTCCCCAGCTCCGCCACACCTCGGCCAGCCCCCACTGCACCGCGAAGAGCGCCACCTGCGCCGTCGCGGTCTCGTCCACCGCGACCGCTCCCTCGCCGCGTATCACCGTCTCGAGCCGCCGCTGCCACTCCGGGCCGAGGGCCGCCCCGACCCGTGTCACCGCCGCCCGGAAGGTCGCGCTGCTCGCGTACAGGGCTCGCCCCATCCCCGCGTACTGCGCACCCTGGCCCGGGAACAGAAACGCCACGTCGGGCGTGGGACGCCCACGCTCCACGTGTCCCTGGAGCACGCCGCCCGTCTCGGCGCCGGCGCGCCAGGCCCGCAGACGGTCCTGCATCTCTCGCGCGTCGCGGCCCACCACCGCGAGCCGGTGCTCGAGCGTGGACCGTCCGACGTTGGCGCTGAAGCACGCGTCGGCGAGCTCCCGGTCGGGTGCGCCCAGGCGCTCGGCGTAACGATCCGCGAGCGCGGCCAGCGCGCCGTCACTCCGGGCCGACAGCGTGAGCACGTGCACCGGGCGCGTGCACGCGGGCGCCCCCGTGACCTCGGGCGCCGCCTCCACGATCACGTGCGCGTTGGTGCCACTGAACCCGAACGAGCTGACCCCGGCCAGAAGCGGTCCGGCCGGCCACGGCCGCCGCGCCACGGCCACCCCGATCGGGAGCGCGTCCCACGCGATGTGAGGGCTCGGCGTCCGGTAGTGCAGGTGCGGCGGGATCTCCCGGTGGCGAAGGGCGAGGATCGTCTTGATGAGCCCGGCGATCCCGGCCGCCGACTCGAGGTGTCCGATGTTGGTCTTCGCCGAGCCCAGCCAGAGCCGTCGGTCGGGACCGCGGCCAACGCCTAGCGCCGCGGCCAGCGCGTTGACCTCGATCGGGTCACCCAGCGCGGTGCCGGTGCCGTGCGCCTCGACGTAGGCGATCTCGTGCGGCGCCACGTCGGCGCTCGCAAGAGCGCGCCTGATCAAGGCCTGCTGCGCCGTCCCGTTCGGCACGGTGAGCCCGCCGGTCCGGCCGTCCTGGTTGACCGCCGAGCCGCGGATCACCGCGAGCACCCGGTCGCCCGCGGCCAGGGCGGCGGAAAGTCGTTTGAGCACCACGACCCCACATCCCTCGCCCCGCGCATACCCGTCGGCGGCGGCATCGAACGTCTTGCACCGGCCGTCAGGAGCGAGCATTCCGTTCTTGCACGCCCGGATGAACGAATCGGGGCTCAGGATCAGGTTGACGCCGCCCGCCAGCGCGACGTCGCACTCTCCGGCGCGAAGGCTCTGCCCCGCCAGGTGCACCGCGACCAGCGACGACGAGCAGGCGGTGTCGACCGAGACGCTCGGCCCGTGCCAGCCCAGCACGTAGGACAGGCGGCCGCTCGCGAAGCTGAACGCGTTGCCGGTGCCCTCGTAAGTGTCGATCCGCGCTTGATCCCCCGCCCGGGTGTGCAGGTGCGCGTAGTCCGCGTTGCTGATCCCCACGAAGACGCCCCCCGCGCCGCGCTCGATGCGCGCCGGCACCACGCCCGAGTCCTCGAGCGCCTCCCACGCGACTTCCAGCAGGAGGCGCTGCTGCGGGTCCATGCTCGACGCCTCGCGGGGAGAGATACCGAAGAACCGGGCGTCGAACCGCGAGACGTCGCGCACGAAGCCGCCCCGCCGCACGTAGGCCTTGCCGGCGGCGGCCGGATCGGGATCGTAGTATGCGTCGACGTTCCACCGGTCGGACGGAATCTCGGTGATCGCGTCGTGGCCCTCCCGCAGGAGCGCCCAGAACGCCTCCAGGGTATCCGCACCCGGGAAGCGCCCGGCCATGCCGATGACCGCGATGGGCTCGCGCGCGGCCCGCTCCATCTCGTCGAGCTGCTGCCGCAGCGCGCGCAGCTCCTGGACGGCTCGCTTCATGTCACTAGCCATCGCCGGTCCTCTTGCGGCCCAGGACCGCCTTCATCGCGGCCAGCTCCTCGGCAAACGCCGATTCCGCCTCCGCGTCGGACATCGTCGCGAGGTCATCGTCCTCTTCGAGCGTAGCTTCGGGTGTGGCCACCGGCTCGAGCACGAGGGTGCCGAGGTGGGCGGAGAGATCGCCGGGCGTCGGGTGGTCGAACGCGATCGTGGAGGGCAGCGCCCGGCCGAGGCTCGACTGCAGCCGATTCCGCAGCTCCACCGCCATCAACGAGTCCATCCCGATCTCGCGCAGGCCCTGCTGGGGATCCAGCCGGTGCGCCGGATCCAGGCCCAGCACCCGGAGGATCTGCTCCCGTACGTGGGCTTCGAGTAGCTTTCGGCCCCGCTCCGGCTGAACACCCCGGAGCTGGTCCACGAGCGAGGGGGCCGCGGGCGCCGCGGGCGCCGCGGGCGCCGCGGGCCGGCCGAGGTCGGCGAGGAGCGACGGCACGTCGCCGGGCGCGTACCGGGAAAGGAAGCGCAACCAGTCGATCCGCAGGGCGGCCGCCTGAGGGAGGTCGGCGCGCAGCACCACGTCGAGCATCTGCCCGCCGTCCGCCTCGTCGATGACCTGCACTCCCCGGTCCGTCCAGCGGCGCCGGTCGTGGTCACCGAGCGTCGCCCACATTCCCGCCTCGGCCCACGGCCCCCAGTTGATGCTCGTGGCGGGTAGCCCGTCGGCGCGCCGTCGGTGGGCGAAGGCATCCATCGCGGCGTTCGCGGCCGCGTAACCGCTCTGTCCGGGCGCCCCGAACAGCGCGGCCATGGACGAGAACATGACGAAGAAGTCGAGGGCCCGTCCCCGCGTGCCCTGGTGCAGTTGCCACGCGCCCGCGAGCTTCGGAGCCAGCACCGCCGCCACCCGATCGGGGGTCTGCTCGGCGAGCACGCCGTCGTCGCGCGTGCCGGCCGCGTGAACGATCCCGCGCAGCGGCGCCATCGTCGCCTCGATCGTGGAGAGCACGCGCGCGACGTCGGCCTCGCACGCCACGTCGCCCGCCGCCACGAGCACCCGGGCACCCTCGGCCTCGAGGCCCTGGATGGCGCTCACCGCACGATCGGACGGACGGCCGCGTCCCATCAGCATCAGCGAGCGCGCTCCGCTCGCGACGAGCCAGCGGGCCACCGAGAGGCCGAGACCGCCGAGCCCGCCGCTCACCAGGTACGTGGCGTCGCTTCGCACCAGCGGCCGCTCGCCGGACGGCTGGGTCACCACGATCTTCCCGACGTGCCGGGCCTGCGCCATGTGGCGGAACGCGGTCGCGGCATCCGCGAGCGCGAATACGGTTCGCGGAAGCGGGCGGAACACCCCCATCGCGACATCGTCGACCAGCCCTTGGAGCATCGCTCGGATGGTGGCCGGCGCTTCCGCGCACACCGTGCCGAGGTCCAGCCGGGCGTACCGCACGTCCTTCCGGACCTCCGCGATCTCCTCCCCGCTCCAGGTTCCGGTCTTGCCGATCTCGATGAAGCGACCGTCGGGCGCCAGCGTGCGCACGCTCGCCGGGATGAAGTCGCCCGCGAGAGAATTCAGCACCACGTCCGCTCCGCGGCCGTCGGTTCGGGCCAGCACCTCATCGCTGAAATCGAGCGAGCGCGAGTCCATGACGTGCGACACACCCAGGTCGGAGAGAAGCTTGCGCTTCGCGGGACTTCCCGCGGTGGCGAAGACCTGGGCGCCGACGCGCTGCGCGATCTGCACCGCGGCCAGACCGACTCCGCCCGCCGCCGCGTGGATGAGCACCCGCTCGCCCGCCCGCAGCCCCGCCAGGTGGACGAGCGCGTACTGGGCGGTCAAGAAGGCGATCGGCAGCGTGGCGGCGTCCTCGGGCCCCAGGCCTTCCGGCCGCCGGACCACGAATGCGGCCGGCACCGTCACGTAGCTCCGGAACGCGCCGTCCAGCGTGATCGCCAGGACCGGATCGCCCACCGCGAGCCCATCGACGTCCGGGCCTACCGCGGCGACGGTGCCCGCGCACTCGCTTCCGAGATCCGCGGTCAGCCCCGGCAGAGTGCCCAGCGCATTCAACACGTCGCGGAAGTTGAGCCCGCTGCACTCCACCCGGATCTCGACCTCTCCTGGGCCGGGCACGCGCCGGCTCGATGGACGGCAGACCAGGTTGTCGAGCACGCCGCGCTCGGTGATCTCGAGCCGCACCAGACCGTCGCCCGCCCCGGACCGGCCCGACGGCACCGGGGCCGGGAGGAGCCGCGCCACGTAACGCTCGCCGCCGCGCCAGCCTACCCGCTGCTCGCTCGATACCGCGAGGATCTCGTCGCACAGGCACTCGATCTCCCGGGGATCCCGGAGCGGGTCGAGGTCGAGGCTCGCGCAACGCAGCCCATCCTGCTCGGAGGCGATCACCGCGGCCAGGCCCCAGAGAGAGGCCGCGGCCACGGCGCTCACCCCGCCGTCCACCGGCTGCGCGCCACGGGTGACCACGACCAGGCGCTCGGATGCGGAGGCGTCCCGACCGATCGCCTGCGCCACCTCGAGCAGGCTCGCGCAATATTCTGTCGCCGTCAGGTACGGCGCGATGCGGTCGACTCCGCTTCGAGGCTCCGCGACTCCGTCCAGATGGACGACTCCCCGCCATCGGTCGCCCGCGGGGGCCGGGCGATACGTTCCGGCGAGCGTCACGGTGTCGCCGCGCGCGCGCAGCTCGGCGGCCAGTCGCTCGCCGATCCCCGGCGCGGCGCCGATCAGGAGCCAGTGGCCGCCTGCCACGCCCTGCGAGGACACCAGCGGCTGGACCCGCCACTGCACCGTGTGGAGCCAGTCCCCACCGGCTGCTACCCCGATGGCGGCCAGGGCCTCGACGGAGGCGCGCTTCACGGTCACGCCAGAGACCTCGAGGACCAGCGTTCCCGACTCGTCGAAGACCGCCACGTCTCCCACCCGGGTCTCCACGGTCGCGCCGACAGAGGGACGCAACCGGGCGTGACTCCAGAGGGTCGAACCACCAAGCCCGCGGTGAAGCACGAGCCGCTCGAACCGCACCGGCAAGAACGCCGCGTCCACCCCGGTGGGGAGCGCCGCGCCGAGCACCTGGAGACAACCGTCGAGCACCGTCGGGTCCACCGTCCACTCCGCCCCCACCTCGCCGGGATTGTCGACCGCGCGGACCAGGCCCACCGCCTCGTCGTGGCCACGCCGGATCTCCGCGATGCGGCGGAAGCGAGGCCCGAAGTGAATCCCCACCGCGTGGAGGCGCTCGTACTGGCGGTCCCCGGTCTGGACCTCGCCACAGCGCGCCAGGATCGCCGCGAGCGGCTCGGTCCTCGACGCGTCGACCGACCGAGCCGCAGCCACCGTGCCCGTCGCGTGCAGGGTCCAATCGTTCGTCGCCTGGGCCGCCTCTGCCGAGCCACTGAACAGACGGAACGCGAGCGCGTCGGCCCCTGCCGGCTCGAGCACCAGCTGCACCGCACGCGCACCAGCATCCGGCACGACCAGCGGATGGAGGATCGAGACGTCCACGAGATGGGGCCGAGACTGCCCGGTGACGCGTCGGGCGGCCGAAAGCGCCATCTCGAGACACGCGGCCGCGGGGAGGATCGCGGTGTCGAGAACGCGGTGATCACCGAGGAGGGGGATCGTCACGGTGTCGAGGATCGAGGGGAAGATCGTGCCGACCGGAGAGCGCAGTGGGTCTCCGAGGAGTGGATGCCGATGCGCCGCCGGCATCGGGTGGACCGCCGGTGTCGAATGACGGGCAGCCTCGTCCAGGATCCAGTACGGCCTGCGGTCCCACTGATAGCCCGGCACGCGGACGGGCCGAAGCCGAGGCCCCTGAACCGCCGTCCAGTCCACCGGCAAGCCCTTGGTGTGGAGCACCCCGAGGGCGGCGAGCATCACCGCGCGCTCGTCCTGGCCACGCCGGAGCGACGCGATGGTCAGACCTTCGCGGCCGTGCCGCTCCAGGCACTGCGCGATGGCGGCTCCCAGCACCGGATGCGGGCCGATCTCGACGAAGAGCGTGATCTCCTGCTCGATGAGGGTATCCACCGCCGCCCGGAACTGCACCGCCGACTCCACGTTGCGAGCCCAGTACCGCGCATCCATGGTCGAGGGATCGATGCCACGCCCGGTCACCGTCGAGGCCAGGGGCACGTTCACCGCCGCGGGAGCCAGATCGCGCAGACGCTCCGCGAGACCTCGCGCCGCTCCGGCCATCTGCGGGCTGTGAAACGCGTAGTCCACCGGGAGCATCCGGCACGTCACCCCTTGCGCCTCGAATGCGGCCACCACGCTGGCCAGGGCCTCCGGCTCGCCGGAGAGGACCACCGACTCGGGACCGTTGACCGCCGCGACGGCCAGGCGCTGCTCGTACGCGCGCAATGCTTCGGCGGCACGCTCCGGACTCACCTCGACCGCGGCCATGCGCCCGCGGCCCGCCGCCTCGTGCATCAGGCGGCCGCGGTGGAACGCGATCTCGACCGCCTGATCGAGCGTGAGCGCGCCCGCCGCGTGCGCCGCCGCGATCTCGCCCACGCTGTGCCCGACCACCGCGTGCGGAGTCACGCCCCACGCACGCCACAGCGCCACGAGACCGGCCTGGAGCGCGAGGATCGCCGGCTGCGCGATGTCGGTACGGTCGAGACGCGAGACCGCCTCGCCCGCGCCCAGCTCCGCCAGCAGGGAGAAGCCTCCGAGCTCGCTCAGCCGTCGGTCGCATTCCGTGACGACCTGGCGGAACACGGGCTCGGTAGCGAGCAGCTGGCGGCCCATTCCCCACCACTGGGGACCCTGGCCGGAGAACACGAACGCGAGCCGGGGCCGCTTGCGCACGAGCTCACCCGTAGCGGCCCCGGTGACGGTCTCGCCGGCAAGGACACGCTGGAGCCGCTCGCGGAGCTCGGCCGCGGAGCGTCCCACCAGCGCGATCCGGTGCGGGTGGTGGGTCCGGCGAACGCTCGCGGTGGAGCACGCCGCCGCCAGATCACGCACGCCGCTCGCCAGGAAGGCATCCCATTCGCGCGCGAGGGACTCGAGGGACGATCGACTCTTCGCAGAAAGCAGGAGCACCTGGGCCCGATCCGGCAAGGCGGGGTCAGTCGGCTCCGCCGCGACCGGCGCCGCTTCGAGGACCACGTGCGCGTTGGTCCCGCCGAATCCGAACGAGCTGACTCCGGCGAGCGGCCGCCCCCCGACCTCGGGCCATGGCGAGAGGGCACGGGCCACGCGGAGCGGGATCCGATCGAAGGGAATGTGCGGATTCGGGCTCTCGAAGTGCAGGCTCGGCGGGATCTCCCGGTGCTCCAGGCTGAGCGCGACCTTGATCAGCCCGGCCACCCCGGCCGCGGCCTCGAGGTGCCCGACGTTGGTCTTGACCGAGCCGATCGCGCAGATCCGGTCTGCGGGACGCCCGGCGGACAGTACCGCGCTCAGCGCGTTGACCTCGATGGGGTCACCTAGCGCGGTGCCGGTCCCGTGGGCTTCCACGTACTGGATGTCCGCGGGGGCCACTCCCGCGCTCTCGAGCGCGCGGCGGACGAGCGCCTCCTGGGCGGTGCCGTTCGGCACCGTGAGGCCGCTGCTGAACCCGTCCTGGTTGATCGCGCTCCCACGGATCACGGCGTAGATCCGGTCCCCGTCGGCCTGGGCTCGCGACAGAGGCTTGAGCACCACGAGCCCGGCGCCCTCGCCCCGGACGTACCCATTCGCTCGCGCGTCGAAGGCCTTGCAGCGTCCATCCGGCGAGAGGAAGCGGGCGACTCCGATACTGTTCGCCGGCGACAGCATCACGTTCACCCCGCCCGCGATGGCCAGCGTGCTCTCCCCCGTCCGCAGGCTCTGGCAGGCCATGTGAATCGCGACCAGTGACGAAGAGCACGCGGTGTCGATGGCCATGCTGGGGCCGCGCAGGTCCAGGAGATACGAGAGGCGGTTCGCGGTGATGCAGAGCGCGTTGCCCGAAATCGAGTAGGTGTCGATGCGACGTGGATCCTGCTCTTGCTCCGTTACCTGCAGGCGGCCGTAGTCGTTGAGCCCGATTCCGACGAACACCCCGGTCGGCGTCCCCGCCAACTGACCGGGTACCGCGCCCGCGTCCTCGAGCGCCTCCCAGGCGACCTCCAGCACGAGCCGCTGCTGAGGGTCCATCGCGAGCGCCTCGCGCGGGGTGATCCCGAAGAAGTGGGGGTCGAAGGAGCGAACGTCTCCGAGAAAGCCTCCGCAGGGAGCCGGGATCATCCCGCCCGCCTCGGGATCGGAGCCGGAAAACCGCTCGGCGCTCCAGCGATCGGCCGGAACGGGCGTGATCGCGTCGGTTCCGCTCCGCAACAGCTGCCAGAACCGCTCCGGATCGGAGGCCCCGCCGGGGAAGCGACAGCCGATGCCTACGATGGCGATCGGCTCGGGCTTGGCTCGCTCGAGCGCGTCGATGCGCGCACGCATCGTACGCAGGGCCAGCAGGGCCTCGGCGAGCTGATCCGCGTCGCCCTGGCTCATCGCGCGTCTCCGAGTCCCTTGAGCTGCTTGAGCTCGTCCGCCAGCAGAGCCTCGATCTCGTGACGAGGCAGGCGGCGAATCTCCTCGCCGTCAACGATGACCTCGCGCGGCACCCGGATGGCGTCGACCGGGCCGCCGGGAGGCGAGCCCAGGACCTCACGCTCCAGGAACTGCACGAGCAGGGCGATCGACGGCCGATCGAACACCACCGTGGACGGCAGCGGAAGCCCCAGCGTGCCTTGCAGCCGGTTCTTCAGCTCGACCGCCATCAACGAATCCATGCCGAGGGTGAAAAAGCCCCGCGCCTCGTCGAGAGCCTCCGGGTCGTCGAGCCGGAGCACCGCGGCGACCTGCGCTTGCACGTGCTCGAGCAGGAGCGCGCCCCGCGTCGCCGCCGGCACGCGGCGCAGGGTGTCGAGTAGGACGGACCCCCCGGATTCGACATCGCCCGCATCCGGCGCGACGGTCCGGGCCGGAAGGACCGGCAGCGCGCGGCCCGGCAAGCTCCGTCGGTACGCCTCGGGATCGAAGGCCATGATCGCTAGCTGGGAGGCCGTCCCGGCCATGGCGTGCCCCAGCGCGTCCAGCGCCGTACTCGGCGTCATCGCCCCGAAGCCGAGCGCGGTCATGTTGCGTGCCCGCTCGCCTTCCGCCGCCAGGCCCACCTCGCCCCAGCGGCCCCAGTCGACGACGAGAGCGGGTAGCCCGGCGGCGCGCCGATGGTGGGCGAGCCCGTCGAGGAAGGCGTTCCCGCTCGCGTACGCGGCCTGTCCCGGCGTACCGAGAATGGCCGCCGCCGAGGAGAACATGACGAAGCACTCGAGCCCGAGCTCGCGCGTCAGCTCGTGCAGGTTCCACGCGCCCGCCACTTTCGGGGCCATCACCGCGGCGAAGCGTGCGGCGTCCTGTCGACCGATGATCCCGTCATCGAGGACACCGGCTGCGTGAAGGATGCCGCCGACCGGCGCCAGGGTTCGCGGGATCCGATCGAGCAGGGCCGCGAGGTCGTCACCGTTGGCGACGTCGGCCCGATCCACCATGACCCGCGCCCCCGCTGCCTCGAGTACCTGGACGAGGTCGGCGGCCGTGTCAGCGGAGGCATGGCGGCCGAGCAGGACGAGATGTCGCGCGCCTCGAGCGACCAGCCATTGCGCGAGCCGCCTCCCGATCCCTCCCAGGCCGCCCGTGACCACGTAGGCCCGATCTGGCCGGAGGCGCAGCGGATCCGCGGCTTCGGCCACCTCGGCATGCTCGAGCCGGGCGACGTACCGGCATCCGTCACGGAAGGCGACACGTTCGCCGAGGGCACGGCTGGAGATCTCGTCGGCGAGCGAGCCAATGGCGTCCGGACCGACCGCCGAATCCATGTCGACGAGGCCACCCCACAGGGCTGGATGCTCGACCCCCACGACGGGGCCCAGGCCCCAGAGCGGTGCCTGCGCAAGAGTCAATGCGCGCGGGGCGCCAAGCGCCTGGGCCCCTTGCGTGACGATCCACAGCCGGCCGCCGGTCGACTGGCTCGACGCGCCGAGTGCCTGGACCAAATGGAGCCCGCCGATGCAGGCGCGATTCGCATTGGTCGCGGGCCCACCATCGTGGCCCCCGGATGCTCCCGCATCGAGCCCCCAGAGGTGCACGGTGCCCGCCCACGCTTCACCCGGCTCGCCCGTCTCCTCGAGCAGACGTCGGAAATCGTCGGGCCGCTCCGGATCGACCGTGAACTCGCCATCCGGCGACATCGTGTAACGGGGGCCCGCGTGAACTGCGACGACCCGGTTCCCGCGCTTCTCGAGCTCGACTCGCAGCGCGCGGGAGACCGGACTCCGGTCCGCGAGCAGCAGCCAGCGCCCGACCTGCGGCACCGAATCCGCCGGGCGCGGTTCGGGTCGCCACGCGAGACGCCAGAGCCAGTCCGGGCTCGGCCGGCGGCTACCCCGCGCCGTCCGCTCGAGAGCGGGCCGGTCGGCCGCGGCCTCGATCCAGAACCGTCGATGCTGCCACGGATAGTTCGGCAGGGACACCGCGCGTGCTCCGGAGGTCTGGAGCGCGGACCAATTCACCGGCGAGCCCTGACAGTGGAGCCGTCCGAGCGAGGTGAGCAGCTCGGTCATCTCGTCGTGATCGCGACGCAGGGACGACAGCACCACCGCTGGCCGGCCGACGTGCTGGGCGGTGCCTTCCACCGCGGTGACCAGGATCGGGTGCGGGCTGACCTCGAGGACAGTGGTGAAGCCGGCCTCCATCGCCTGCTCCATCGTGGGGCCGAAGAGCACCGGCTGCCGGACGTTGCGCGTCCAGTAGGCGGCGTCGAGGGTCGCGCCATCGATCAGGCGGCCGGTGACGGTCGAGTAGATCGGCACGGTTCCAGTCCGCGGCCGGATCCCGGCGAGGTCCCGTAGCAGATCGGGGGTGATCTCGTCGACCTGCGGGCTGTGGGAAGCGACGTCCACCTTGACCAGCCGGGCGAAGACGTTGCGCTCCCGGAGCCGGACGAGCACCGTCTCGAGCGCAACCGGGTCGCCCGAGATCACGGTCGAGCGCGGCCCGTTGCTGACCGCGACTGCGAGGCGGTCCTCGAAGCCTTGAAGGGCGGCGCGTGCTTCCTCGAGCGGGAGGTCGACCGCGGCCATCGCCCCGCGACTGCTCAGCCGGCGGAGCAAGTGGCTCCGACGGCAGATCACCCGGGCCGCGTCCGGGAGATCGAGCGCGCCCGCGACGTGCGCGGCGGCGATCTCCCCCAGGCTGTGCCCGACGACCGCACCCGGCTGAATCCCCCACGACTGCCAGAGGGCGGCCAGCGCGACGCTCACCGCGAAGAGCGCCGGCTGCACCTCGTCGATACCGTCGAGCTCGCGATCGACCACGGTCAGCCGCTCGACCACGCTCCAGCCGGCCTCTCGCCGGATCGCCTCGTCACACCGCTCGAGACTCTCGCGGAAGACCATCTCCTGGACGAGCAGGCGGCGCCCCATCCCCGGCCACTGGGAGCCCTGGCCCGGGAAGACGAAGGCGAGCGGCGCCGACGCCTTCCGGTTCCGCCCGGCGATCACCGCCGGATGTGATCCCCGCGCGAGGTACTCGGTCAGCGCTTCCCGCAGCCCGTCCGCCGAGCGGCCGACGACTGCCAGCCGGTGCTCGTGATGCGCCCGCCGCACGGCCGCGGTGTAGACGAGGTCTTCGAGCCGATCCGCACCCGCCAGCGCCCCGGAATACGACCGCGCGAGCGCGGCGAGCGCCGGCGCGCTCCGTGCAGAGAGCGGCAGCAGGACCGCGTCCCGGGCTGCGGCAGGCGGTGCATCGACCACGGGCGGCGCTGCCTCCAGCACCACGTGCGCGTTCGTGCCCGACCAGCCGAACGAGCTCACGCCCGCACAGCGCCGGCCACGCCCGGCCGGCCACGGGCCGAGTGACGTCGGAATGGCGAGGGTCGGCGGCATGCTGATGTGGGGGTTCAGGCGGCGGAAGTGCAGGTGCGCCGGCACCGATCCGTGCTGGAGCGCCAGCACCGTCTTGATGAGCCCCGCGATGCCGGCCGCACCCTCGAGGTGTCCCAGGTTCGTCTTGACCGACCCGACGAGGCACGGCGCGGCGCGGCCCGATCCGAGCACCGCGCCGAGCGCCTCCATCTCGATGGGATCGCCGAGCGGCGTCCCGGTCCCATGCGCCTCCACGTACCCGAGCTCCTCGGGCGTGACACCGGCCTGATGGAGCGCGCGGCGGATCAGCGCTTCCTGCGAGCGCCCGCTGGGCGCGGTCAGCCCGTTCGTGCGGCCGTCCTGGTTCACCGCCGATCCGCGGACGACCGCCCGGATCGGATCTCCGGCCGCGACGGCGTCGGCGAGGCGCTTGAGCACCACCACACCGCAGCCCTCGCCGCGCACGAAACCATCGGCGCGCTCGTCGAAGGCCTTGCAGCGACCGTCGGCGGCCAGCATCTGCATGCGGGAAGCGGCGACCGTGAACTCGGGTGACAGGATCACGTTCACGCCGGCCGCGAGGGCCACGTCACATTCGCCGGTCCGGAGCGCCTGAACGGCCAGGTGGACCGCCACGAGGGACGACGAGCAGGCGGTGTCGATAGCAAGGCTCGGCCCGCGGAGATCGAGCAGGTACGCGAGCCGTCCGGCGAGCACGCTATGCGACGTCCCGGTGCCCGCGTAGGCATCGAGGCCCGCGGGGTTCTCGGCCTGGAGCGTCCAGTAGTCGTTGCTGTGGCTGTGGACCCCGACGAAGACCCCCGCCGCGCTTCCGGCCAGTCGAGAGGGATTCTGGCCCGCATCCTCGAGCGCATCCCACGCCACCTCGAGGAGCAGGCGCTGCTGGGGATCCATGCGGGCGGCCTCGCGCGGCGAGATGTCGAAGAACGCGGCATCGAAGCCATCGATCTCGCCCAGGAACGCTCCCCAGCGCGTGCTCATCTTGCCGCGGGCTCGAGGATCGGGATCGTAGAGCGCCGCCGCGTCCCAGCGATCGGCCGGCACCTCGGTGACCGCGTCGACGCCCTTGGCGAGCAGAGCCCAGAACGACGCGGCGTCGCGGACGCCGCCCGGGAGTCGGCAGCCGATACCCACGATGGCGATGGGTTCCGTTTTCGCGCGCTCCGCCGCTTCGAGACGGGCGCGCATCTTCGCCAGGGCGTCGAGCGCCTGCCGCAGCTGGTCGCCGCTCGGCTCACTCATGACCCGGCTCCGGTCCGCCTCCGAGCAGTCGATTCACCCGCGCCAGCTCCTCGTCCAGCAGCGCGCCCACCTGGTCCCGAGACAGGCCCTCGGTCTCCGGGTCGACCCGTTCGGTCGTCGGCGCCGCCTCCACCCGCGGCGCATCGACGACGAGGTCGAGCGCCTCGGCGATGTGGCCAACCAGCGCGGCAACCGTCGGGTAGTTCCACACGAGCGTGGCCGACAGGCGCAACCCGAAGTCCGCCTCGAGCCGGTTTCGTAGCTCGAGCGTCATCAGTGAATCGAGGCCGAGACTCTTGAGAGGGGCCTCCGCGTCGACTCGTGCCGGCTCCAGGCGCAGAATCCGCGCGACCCGCGCCGTCAGGTGCGCCCGGAGCATCCCGAGCCGGGCGGAGCCCGGGGCGGCTCTCAACACGTCCGGCAGTGCGGCGCCGCCCGCGTCGGGGCGCGCCGCCGATGGGCGCACGAGCGCGCCGAGGAAGGGATCGGGCGCTCCGCCACGTGCCACGCTCCAGGCCTCGGCGTCGAAGATCATGATCGCCTGATGGGTGCGGTCGCTTCCGAGCATCGCGGTGAAAGCCTGCACACCCTGCTCGGGGGATAGGCTTCCGAGTCCTACCCTTTCGAGGCGCGCCCCGCGATCGCGACGCGCGGCGGCGAGCCCGATGTCACTCCACGGGCCCCAGCCGATGCTGATCGCGGGGCGGCCGAGGCTCCGCCGATACCGCGCCAGCGCATCCAGGAACGCGTTGGCCCCCGCGTAGCTCGCCTGGCCGGCCAGGCCCAGGAGGGGGGAAACCGACGAGCACAGGACGAAGAAGTCGAGCGGGTCCGACTCGGTCAGCGTGTGGAGGACCCACGCTCCGGCGGCCTTGGGTGCCATGACCGCCCGGATCTGGCCGAGCTCCATCCGGAGGAGCGTCGCGTCGTCGAGCACGCCCGCAGCGTGAATCACTCCTCGCAGAGGCGGCATCCGACGACGCAGGGCCTCGAGGGCGGTCGCCATCGGTCCGGGCGCCGCGACGTCGGCCTGGATCGTCACCACGTCGGTCCCGGCCTGCTCGAGCGCGGTGATGATTCGGTGCGCCTCGGCGCCGGGTGCGCGACGACCGAGCAGCGCGACGTGCCGCGCGCCGGCGTCAACCAGTGCGCGCGCCATCGCAAGCCCCAGCGCGCCCAGGCCCCCGGTAATCAGGTACGTCCCGTCGGATCGGATCGCCGACGCGGCCGCAGTCAGCGGGGCCACGGCCGCAGCCGACTGCGAGAGCGAGAGGGCGATCTTCCCGATATGGCGCGCCTCCGCCATGTAGCGGAAGGCATCGGATACCTCGCCGATCGGGAACACGCGCACCGGAAGAGGCTGGATTTCTCCGACGGCGACGCGCTCCATCAGACGCGCCAGCAAGGCTCCGACGACGCTCGGTCGCTCCCGGCACAGGCGCTCGAGATCGAGCGCGGCAAAGGACAGATTGTTCCGGAATGGGCCCAGCCCGATTGGCGCGTTCTGGTAGATGTCCTGCTTGCCGATCTCCACGAATCGTCCGTACGGAGCGAGCGCCGAGAGGCCAGCGGCGACCGCCTCGCCGGCCAGCGAGTTCAGGACGATGTCCACGCCGGCCCCACCCGTGAGCGCCATGACCTCTCTCGCGAAGGACAGCGACCTCGAGTCGAGAACGTGCTCGACTCCGAGCGCGCGGAGGTGCTCGTGCTTCCGCGGGCTCCCCGCGGTGGCGAACACGATGGCGCCGGCCCGTCGGGCGAGCTGCACCGCGGCCAGGCCCACCCCGCCGGCCGCGGCGTGGATCAGCACGCGGTCGCCCGCCTGCATCCGGGCCAGGTGCTCGAGCGCGTACGACGCGGTCAGGAACGCGATCGGCAGGGTGGCCGCCACCGCGTCCTCGAGGTGAGCCGGCTTCGACACCGCCAGCCGCGCGTCGGCGATGGCGTGGGTGCCCAGACAGTCGAAGGCGATCGCGATCACCTCGTCGCCGACCCTCGGGCTCTCGACGCCCGGGCCCACGGCCACCACGCGGCCCGCGCATTCCATCCCGATGGGCCCGATTCCGTCAGGGTATCCAGGCAGACTGCCGAGCGTCGAAAGCACGTCCCGGAAGTTGAGGCCGGCGGCGCACACCTCGATCTCGATCTCGCCCGCTCCGGGCGGGCGTCGCACGAGCGGCCGGAGCCGCAGGCCGTCGAGAGTGCCGATCGCGGAGGCCCGGGCCTGGAACGGTGTCGACCCTGCCGGAACCGACGGCGCTTCCTCGGCCGCTTCGGATGCGGGGGCGACGCGCTCGAGCCTCGCCACGTAGCGGTCGCGGCCCCGCAGCGCGATCTGCCCCTCGCCGTCTGGCCGGACGCACTCGAGGGCGAGGCCATCGAGCTCTTCGCCGCTCGGCTCACCGCTCAGGTCTATCCGCTGCGGCCGCAGGTCGGGATGCTCGCTCGCCAGGACCGCCCCGGCGCCCCACAGTGGGGCCTGTTCGAGGGCGATACGCCCGGCCGCGGACGCGATCTCCTGCAGTCCGGCCGTCACCAGCACGATGCGTGGCCGCACCGCCGACTCGTCCACCGCCAGAGCCTTGACGAGCGCCGCCATTCCCTGTACCGCCGTCGATTCGGTGATCGCCTCGTGCGCATCGGGGGCCAGAGGCTCGGCGTCGAGCCCCTGGAGGTACGCGATTCCCTGTACGGGCCCCGTAGCGGCTAGACGTGCTTCGAGATCGCCCGATCCGGGGGTCACCACCGAGCAACGCGCGCCACGTTCGGTGAGCCGGCGCGCGAGCCGCTGGCCCACGCCCGCACGATCGGCCAGGACGATCCAGTGTCCCGGCGCCTCGGCTTGCTCGCTCACCGCGGTCGACTGCCGATGCCACCGGATCTCGAACGTGCACCGGTCGAGATCGGTATCGGGTCGGGCCAGCGGCACGACGCGCACCCCGTCCGCTTCGAGGACCACGTGCCCCGCGGAATCGTCGACCACGACGTCCGCCACGAGCGCGTCGTCGGGACCCATGCTCCGCACCGTCACCCGGCAGCGAAGCTCTTTCTCGAAGGCCGGGCCGCCGTGAACGACCACACGGTCGATCGAAGCCGGTACATAGGTGGCCGTCGCGGTGGCGGGAGTAACCTCGAGCGCCGCGATCACGCCCTGCAGCGCCGCATCGAGGAGGCAGGGATGCACCGCGTAGCGGCCGGCGTCTTCGACAACCGCATCGGTCGAGCGCAGGCGCGTGACGACGACCGCGCCGTGCCGCGAGAGCGAGGCGACACCCTGGAAGGCGGCTCCATATTCGAGACCGCGCCGGCTCATCGACTCGTAGTGCGCCTGACCGGTCGCCTCGCTCGTGGCGCCATCGCCGGGGGTCATCGTGGTGGTCGTGGCGTTGAGCGCTCCGCCGTCTCGAAGGCCACCGCTCGCATGTACGATCCACCGACTCGAGGGCCCGGCCCCAGCCTCACGGCTTGCGAGCCGGAAGGTCGCGGCACCCGATCCGGAGGAGGTGACCACGAGCTGCAATGTCCGTGTCTCGTCGGCGGCAATCGCCAGAGGCGTGTCCAGTCGGACATCCGTCACGCCTGCCGACCCGGAACCGAAGGCAGCGGCCCCCGCGCTGAGGGCCATCTCCACGATCGCGCTGGCCGGGAGCACCGCCACCCCGTGCACGCGGTGCTCGAGCAACCACGGCGTCTGGATGGGGTCGAGGCGGCCCTGCCAGAAGTGAGTCCCCGGGTCGGCCGAGGACACGATGTGCTCCTCGAGTATCGGATGAGCGCCCGCACCCACGCGGCGGTTCGCGCCGCCCGCCGGGGCGATGGGATACCAGAAACGCTCGCGTTGCCACGGATAGGCCGGCAAGGTGACGCAGCGGCCGGCCGTCGGGTAGAGCCGGCCCCAGTCCACCGGGTAGCCGGAGGAGTAGAGCGTGCCGAGCGACTCGAGCATCGTCGCCCGCTCCGGCTCCTCGCGTCGGAGCGAAGGCAAGCACAGGCCGGGTCGGCCGGTCGCGAGCCCCTGCTCGATCGCGGGCAGCAAGACGGGATGAGGGCTGATCTCGATGAACGTGTCGCAGCCGTCCTCCCGAAGCCGCCGGACCGCCGCCGCGAACTGGACCGTCTCGCGGAGGTTCCGCATCCAGTACCCGGCACCGAGCTCCGCGCCCTCGATGAGGCCGCCGGTGACGGTGGAGCACATCGGGATCCGCGTCTCGGCCGCGGTGAGACCGGCGAGGCCGCGCAGGAGATCCTCGCGCAGTGGGTCCACCTGCGGGCTGTGCGAGGCCACGTCCACCTTCACCGGACGGCAGAACACCCCGTCCCGGTCGAGCCGAGAGAGCAGCTCCTCCATGGCCCCCACCTCGCCGGCCACCACCGTCGACCGATCGCTGTTGCACACCGCGATCGACAGTCGGTCTTCCCGGCCGCGCAGCCGCTCATGAAGATCGTCCGACGAGAGCTCGACCAACGCCATCGCGCCGCGGCCGCTGATGCGGCGGAGCAGCGCGCTGCGCGTGCAGATCACGCGCGCCGCCGCATCCAGGTCGAGAGCCCCCGCCACGTGGGCCGCCGCCACCTCACCCATGCTGTGCCCGACCACCGCCACCGGCTCGATCCCCCAGGCTCGCCACTGCTCGGCGAGCGCGACCTGGATCGCGAAGAGGGCTGGCTGGACGATGTCGATCCGATCCAGGCGCGACCCGTCGGCCGCCCGCAGCTCCTCGAGGAGAGACCAGCCCGCGTGGGCGGCGATGGCGCGATCGCAGCCCTCGAGCGCCCGCGCGAATGCCGGCTCCGTCGCCGCGAGACCGAGCCCCATGCCGATCCACTGCGAGCCCTGGCCCGGGAACACGAAGGCGACCCGAGAGGCGCGTGCGGCCCCGCGAGGCGCGACGATACTCAACGCCGACCCCGCGCGGAGGAGCGCGTCGAGCCGCGTCACGAGCTGCTCTCGATCCGAGCCGACGACCGCGAGCCGATGGTCGTGGTGGCTGCGCCGAACGGCCGCCGTGAAGCAGACGTCGCGGATGTCCTCCCGATCGAGATCTGTCAGGTGGGCGAGGTAACTGGTCGTGAGCTCGCGCAGCGCCTCGGGGCTCCGGGCGGACAGCGGGAGCACGTATTCCCTCGAAGCGTCCGCCGGGGGCAGGGCCACGCGAGCCGCGTCCCCGTCGCTCGGTGCCGCCGCGAGCACGACGTGGGCGTTGGTACCCCCGATGCCGAACGAGCTGACGCCCGCGAGCGGACGTCCCTCCTCCGGCCATGTCATCGCGTCGCGGACGATGGCGACTCCCAGATCGCTCCACGGCACCTCGGGCGTCGGGACGTCACAATGAAGGCTCGCCGGGATCACTCGGTGCTCGAGGCCCAGCGCCACCTTGATGAGCCCGGCGATGCCGGCAGCGCCCTCGGTGTGGCCGATGTTCGTCTTCACCGAGCCCACGAAGCACGGCTGCGCCCCCCCGCGCCCTCGCCCCAGGACCGAACCCAGGGCGGCGAGCTCGACCGGGTCGCCCGCTCGGGTTCCCGTGCCGTGCGCCTCGACGTACTGCACCGCGGTCGGCGCGATCCCGGCGCGGCGGTAGGCGGCGCGCAGAAGATCTTCTTGACCCGAGCGGCCCGGCGTGCCGAGCGAGCCGCCGGTGTGGCCGTCGTTGTTGACCGCGCTGCCCAGGATCACCGCATGGATCGTGTCGCGGTCGGCGCGGGCGCGTGAGAGTCGTTTGAGCACCACGACTCCGACCCCTTCGCTGCGCACGTATCCGTCCGCGGACGCGTCGCCGAACTTGCAGCGTCCGTCCGCGGACAGCATCCGGGCCTGCGAGTACGCCACGGTGATGTGCGGCTGCAGGATCACGTTCACCCCGGCCGCGATCGCGATATCGCTCTCGCCGGTCCAGAGGCTCTGACACGCGAGATGCACCGCCACGAGCGACGAGGAGCACGCGGTATCCACGGTCATGCTCGGCCCGCGTAGCCCTAGGAGGTGGGACATGCGTCCCGAGGCGGTGTAGCGACCGCTGCCGGTGGTCATGTGGAAATCGACCCGACCCGTCTCCGCGAACATCCTCGCCTCGTAGTCGTTGATCCACATGCCGACGAACACGCCGGTGTTGCTGCCATCCAGCGCTCGCGAGGGGAGGCCCGCGTCGTCGAGCGCCTCCGATGTCACCTCGAGGAGCAGCCGCTGCTGGGGATCGAGACGATCGGCCTCGCGCGGCGAGATTCCGAAGAACCGGGCATCGAAGCGATCGATGTGCTCGAGGAATCCGCCGCGCACCGCCCGAGCGGTGGCGAGCTGGCGGTCGGGCGGTAGCACGCCCACGGAGTCACCACCACGCGCGAGCAGCGACCAGAAGGCGGCCGGGCCTGTGGCTCCCGGAAACCGGCAGCCTAGGCCAATGATGGCGATTGGTTCGCCTTCGTCGCTCGGACGGACGCTCATGGGCTCGATGGTTTTTAGGTCGCGACCGACTGAGCGAGCTGAAGGCTCAGGGCAAACGAATCGCCATAGGGAAAGGTTTGCAAGTCCAGAGCCACTGTGGACTGCAAGAAAGGCTTGTGGGGGCCGACTCTTAGGTGTGTTACCAAATGGCATACCACTGCAATCTAGGGTTCAGCTGCGTAGATTTTCGTGCAAATCGTGCACATGGGTACTCCAGGTAATACACTCATTTTCGCGGGTTTAGCTGCGGTGATCAGGCATAGGGCAGGCGTAGGGTCGTGCGGAAGAATGGTGCCCTAAGGGCCGGCCTCTTGGCACTGGACGGGAGATCCCCGCTGGGCACTCGTCGCGAGTGACACGGACGGGCACTCGCCACTCGCGAGGGGTGTCTTGCCACCCCCCGGTGCTGGAGGCGACTGGGCGCGTCCGAGCCGTCCTGGAGCGATCACGACGTCGGGCCTTCTTCGAACGGCCGCGGCGTGATCAGCACGCGTAACCACCGGCTGAGTGCGGGGCTCTCGCCACGAGCGGTCCGCCAAGAGGTGGCGTGCCTGGAGGGATTCGAACCCCCGACCCTCGGCTTAGAAGTGGGCCAACAAAGAAGTCATGCGCTGTCACCGACTGCGAAGCCGGGTGCGTTTGGGTTATCTTCCGACTGCGGGGCCAGTACGGTCCATCCCGTGGAGCCCCGAGGGTTCTCCCGCCTCGTAAACTGGAAGAGTGACCGCCCTTCCGAAAATCGACCCCACGCAGTCGAGCGAGGAACACCAGTCCTTTCACCGCGACGGTTGGGTGGAGTAGGACTGATGGCAGACTGGGTGGCACCATTGAGCGTTCGGCTGGACCACTACCGGAAGCAGCGCGGTGGGCTTTCAACGGCCCACCGCGCGCTTCTAACCTGCTGCTACTTCTTCTGGGACAGAATTTTGGCTGCGTCGGCGTCCTCAATCACAGGCACGACCGTGAACTCCAGCAGATCCGACCACTGGTACATCCAGCCGTACAGCGACGTGGCGTCGTCGGCGCTCGCCATCGTGATGCCACCGAGTTCGCCCAGCGTGTGCCACCGACCGAGCATCTTGACGCCCGTCGGAGGAGGCGCCCCCGTCTCCATGAACCGCTTGACCGCCTCGTCTCGCTTGCCAGGAAGCACCGTCCACTTCGTGAGGAAAAGCATCGTCGTGTACTCCGCGTACCGCCAGTGGAACGTTAACTACTACCGGGCGCGAACCCCGCCGTCGACACGACAGGTAGCACCCGGTCTTCACCCGAGGCGGAGGGAGCCCCTTGGAGCGGGCCCGAGCGACGGAACGGCTGGATTGCGACCGCGAAGAGTCTGAGCTATACCCCCAGGAATTGTCAATCGCCGTGGCCCTGCTCGCCTACCGGAGAAGTCGGATTCCATAGAATCCGGCACTGATTCCGGCACTGCACCTTCGCAGAGGACCCCGGCTGGCTGATCGTGGCTCGTAAGTGCCTGTAATGGAATGGCGCGCCTGGAGGGATTCGAACCCCCGACCCTCGGCTTAGAAGGCCGATGCTCTATCCAACTGAGCTACAGGCGCGGAAGGTAGCTACGATACACCAGACCATTGCTCGCATTCACCGGGCTTCACGAGCTGGTCCCGCTCAGGCGCACGCCGGCCAAACGCTCCACCGCAAGACGTTCGTGCCGGCGGGCCCGCTCCGCGTGAGTGCCTCCGACCCTAGAATGAATACGCCTGCGCTCGGATGACGCCGCCCTTCACGTGCACTTCGCTAAGCACTTCAGAATGTCGCGGCCTCACCGAGAACGGCTCCTGGGTGATGACGACCCCGGAACCGACAGATAGCCTAGTGTCCGGGCCCGACAGTATGTCCAGATTGGGCAGAAGCTGCTGCTGGAGACGTGTTCACTGATGATCCAGGTGCGGTAGCGCGCGAACTTCCTCAGAATGGCCTGGATTTGATCGTTGCGAAGATGTTGAAACACCTGCCTCACGATGACGAGATCGCCGGGCGGGAGTGGGTCGGTGACCGCATCGATTGCCCTGAACGTGAGATTGTCACGAACGAACATCAGCTCGGGCACCACGTCGCACGCGGTGTATGTCCGGGCGAGGTTCGGCCGCTGCCCACTCGCGTCATCGTGTTGGAGATCCTGTCGCCCGCGCCCGTCGTGCGCCGGAATCCGCACCGCAGAGTCGCCCAGGCGGGCCGTCCGGCAGGCTGTTTTAGGTAAGCACAAGATGTGGGTTGACAGGCCCGGGCCCCCACGATAGGCTGCGCTCATCATTCACACCGGCTCGGCACCATCGACCATCAGCAGCGGGATCGACGACGATCGTCCTCTGCCTCGGGAGCGCAACATGACGGCGGAAGACTTGCTCAGCGAGCTCCGGTCCTCACGGACCGACCTCGCGCGCCTCGTGGAAGCGGCGCGCGACCGGCACACCCGCCTGGTCATACCTCAGCGGAGCGTGGAGGCGTGGCAGCAGCGGGAGCCGGAGACCTGGACGAAGGTCAGCGGCTGGCTGACCGCGCACGGGGTATCGATCGTCCGGGTCTGAGATCAGGCCGCGACGGCTGTCGCGGCGGGTCCCACATGGGCCGGCGGAAGCCGGGGAAAATGGTCGGGGTGAGAGGATTTGAACCTCCGACTCCCTGCTCCCAAAGCAGGTGCGCTACCGGGCTGCGCCACACCCCGATCCCACTGGCGCGAGCAGTATACGCTTCGGCTCGCGCCCCCTTCAACTCGCCCAGCGTCGTAGGAGCGCCCGCGCCTGGGCCAAGGCCCGGCCTCGGTGGCTCACCGCGTGCTTGGCCGTCGCGCTGACCTCGCCGAAGCTCATCCCGAAGGCGGGGTAATAGAAGATGGGGTCGTAGCCGAAGCCGCCGTCGCCCCGCGGCGATTCCAGGATCAGGCCCTCCACCGTGCCCTCGATGGCGACCTCGCGGCCGTCGGGCGCGGTGATCGCGATCACCGCCCGGTAGCGAGCGGTCCGCCGAGCGGCCGGCACGCCGACCAGCTCCCGCAGCATCAAGGCGTTGCGGCCGGTGTCGGTCAGACCCTCGCCGCCGTACCGCGCCGACAGCACTCCGGGTCGCCCGTCGAAGGCGTCGACCTCGATACCCGAGTCGTCGCCGAGCGCCATCCGGCCGGTGGCCCGGGTGACTGCGCGCGCCTTGCCGAGGGCGTTCTCGGTGTAGGACGTCTCGCCCTCCGGCGGCAGGACGATGTCCGGGTACGCCGAGAGATCCTCGACTCGGTAGGGGAGGCCAGCGAGGAGGGCAGCCAGCTCCCGACCCTTGGCCCGGTTGCCCGTGGCCAGGATCAGCAGCGGGTCAGAGGGTGAAGTGCTTCTCGTCACGCGCCGCGATCGCGCGGCGCTGCAGGCCGACCAGTCCGGCGATGCCGTCTCCGGCCAGCGCCAGCAGCTCGTCGAGGCGCGCCTTGGGAAAAGGCGTCTGTTCCGCGGTCCCCTGCACCTCCACGAAGGCCCCCGCGCCGGTCATCACCACGTTCATGTCGACCTCGGCGGTGGAGTCCTCCACGTAGTTGAGGTCGAGTACCGGGCGGTTGCCCACCATGCCCACGCTGATCGCGGCCACGCAGTCGCGGATGGGCGAGCCGGGCAGCGCGCCGGTCTTCGTGAGCCGGCCGATGGCGTCGGCCATGGCCACGAACGCCCCGGTGATGGCCGCGGTGCGGGTACCGCCGTCGGCCTGGATCACGTCGCAGTCGAGCCACACCGTCCGCTCGCCGAGCTTGGCCATCTCCACCACCGAGCGGAGCGAGCGCCCCACCAGCCGCTGGATCTCCTGCGAGCGCCCCCCGGGCCCGTTCCGCTCCCGGCTGGAGCGGGTGTTGGTGGAGCGGGGCAGCATCGCGTACTCCGCGGTGACCCACCCCTTCCCCTGTCCCTTCAGGAACGGCGGCACCTTGTCCTCGAGCGAGGCGGTACAGATCACTTTGGTGTCGCCGAACTCGACCAGCACCGAGCCTTCCGGATGGCGGAGGTAGTCGCGGGTGATGGTGACGGGGCGCAGCTGGTCCGGGCGGCGCCCGTCGTGCCGGAGGTGCATCGTCGCGCTCATCGCTTGGGCAATCCTTTGGGCGTGGCCGGGTTCTGGGTCTGGGCGGTGCGCAAGCGCTGATCGTAGCGACGCTTGTACTCGGCGAGGCCGGTGTAGATGGCGCGCGCGAGGGCCTCGCGGTGCTCGGGGGTCGCCAGCTTCTTCTCCTCCTTGCGGTTCGTGAGGAACCCGATCTCGATCAGGATGGCCGGCATGGCCGCCCCGCCCAACACGTAGAAACCCGCCTGCTTCACCCCACGGCTCACGAGGTTGAGCGACTTGCTCATCGAGTCCTGGACGGTCTCGGCCATGAAGCTCGACTCCTCCTGGAACTCGGACTGCGCGAGGTCCCAGAGGATGCTCTTGAGCACGTCGCCCTGCCGACGTGACGCGGCGCTCTCGAGCTGGACCACGTTGTTCTCGGTGGCCGCCACCTGGCGGGCCGCGTTGTCCGAGGCCTCGGAGGAGAGGAAGTAGGTCTCGACGCCCTCCGACACCGCCTGCGGGTGGGCGTTGGCGTGGATGGACACGAACAGGTCGGCGCCCTGCTTGTTGGCGAAGTTGGTGCGGTCACGCAGGGGGACGAACACGTCGCTGTCCCGGCTGAGCGCCACCTTCACCCCGAGGCCGTTCTCCACGAGCCGCGCCACTCGCCGGGTCACGTCGAGCACCACGTCCTTCTCCATCACCCCGCTGGGCCCGGTGGCGCCGGAGTCGTGGCCGCCGTGGCCGGCGTCCAGCACGATGAGGTGGAGCGGCTGCATCCCGCCCCGGCCCGCGTCGGTCGTGCCCGGCACGTCCTTGGGGCGGTAGACGTCCAGCACCAGGCGGTAGGGATCCTGGAGCACGGTGTGCTTGATCTCGCCCGCGGGGCCATCCAGCACCACGCGCAGCACCGCCGCGTCCCCGACCGTCTCCAGCCGCACCTCCTGCACGAGCCCGTCGCCGATCTCCTCCACCCGCGAGCGGCTCAGGGAGAGGCCGGGCAATCGCACCCGCACCTCCTCGTCGCCCGCCACCACCGCGTAGGCGAGCTTGCCCCCGGTCTCGATGACCACTCGGGTGAACGTGGGGTACGACCGGTAGCGCAGCTCCTCGAGCGGCACCGTGCCCTGGGTGGGGGCCGGGGCCGGCTTGCGGGCCGCCTCCCGGACCGGTGCGCTCGCCAGCGCGATCGAGACACCGGGAGCCAGCCGAGGCAAGCCCTTGCCGAGGAAGTCGCGCGAGACCATCCAGCGGCCGCTCTCCACGCGCGTGGCCGCGTCGAGCGTTACCGCCTGGCCCTCCACGGTGGCGCGGGGCTGCCCGCGGACGAACTCCACCGCGCGCTGATTGACGGTGAGGACGCCGCGCTCGCCCTTGACGGACCACGCACCCTTGAGCAGGGCGGCCAGGTGGTCAGGCGCGATGAAGGCGCTGCCGTCGTCCATCACGCTGATGGACAGGAGCCCGAGGCGTCCGGTCCGGTCCTTCACCTCCACCGACTCCGACCGCGCGCCCCACGCCACGCCGACGAGTAGCGTCAGCCACGCGCCCAGCAGGACAGCCGTCGTCGATCGTCGCGTCATGATCCGCTGCGCCGGCAGCATTGGTCATTCTAGCAACGGAGCGACGGGGCTGCGAAGGGGGAATTTGTGGTAGGCTGCGCCGCGCATGGGTCAGTTCGGCATCGGACAATCGATCAAGCGCTTCGAGGACGTCCGATTGCTGCGCGGCGAGGGCCGCTTCCACGCCGACGTCAACCTGCCCAACCAGACGCACATGGTGATCGTGCGCTCGCCCCACGCCCACGCCCACCTCCGCGCCATCGAGGCCGACGCGGCCCGGCGCGCGCCCGGAGTCGTGGCCGTCTTCACCGGGGCCGACGTGGCGCGCGACGGTCTCGGCACCATGAAGATGACGCTCAAGCGCACGCGACCGGACGGCTCGCCCATGTTTGCCCCCGCGCACCGCGGCCTGGCGGTGGACCGCGCGCGCCACGTGGGCGACCCGGTGGCGATCGTCATCGCCGAGACCCAGGCTCAAGCGGAGGACGCCGCCGACCTGGTGCGAGTGGACTACGAGCCCCTGCCCGCCATCACCGACACCGGCCTGGCGGCCCAGGCCGGCAGTCTCGCGGTGTGGGACGAGTGCCCCGACAACGTCTCCAACCTGCACCAGGTGGGCGACCGGGCCGCGACCGAGGCGGCGTTCGCGCAGGCCGCCCACCGGGTCCGTCGGCGCTACGTCATCACGCGCGTGCACGCCCAGTACATCGAGCCGCGCGGCGCCCTCGGAGTCTACGACCCGGGCGAGGACCGCTACACGCTTCACGCCGACGTGCAGTACCCGCACCGGGTCCGCGCCGCCCTGGCCACCAACATCTTCAAGATCCCGGAGCACCAGATCCGGGTCATCGCGGGCGACGTGGGCGGCGCCTTCGGCACCAAGGGCTGGCAGTACGCCGAGCACCGCCTGGTGCTGTGGGCCGCACGCAAGGTGAAGCGGCCGGTGAAGTGGCAGTGCGAGCGGCGCGAGGCCATCCCGGCCGACGAGCACGCGCGCGACAACGTGAGCGAGGCCGAGCTGGCCCTCGACGCCCAGGGTCGCTTCCTCGCCCTGCGGGTGCACACCTACGCCAACGTGGGGGCCTACGTCTCGTCCGACCGCAATCTGCTCGCCACCTTCAGCAACATCGCGACGCTGGTCGGCGTCTACGCGTTCCCGACCGCGCACGTGGCGGTCCACTCCGTGCTCACCAACACCAACCCGACCGCGCCGTATCGGGGCGCGGGACGGCCCGAGGCCACCTACGTCATCGAGCGGCTCATCGACGACGCGGCCCGCGAGCTCGGCATGGACCGGCTCGCCCTCCGCCGCCAGAACCTGATCCCGGCCTCGGCGATGCCCTACCGCACCGCGCTCGGGGTGACCTACGACTGCGGCGAGTTTGAGCGCTGCATGGACGGCGCCCTGCGCCTGGGCGACGTCGCCGGCTTCGCGGCCCGGCGCGAGACCTCGCGAGCTCGCGGACGCCTGCGCGGCCTGGCGGTGGTCAACGCCATCGAGCAGGCCGCGGGCCCGCAGCCCGAGTTCGCGGAGATCCGGTTCGCGCCGAGCGGCAGCGTCACCGTGCTGATGGGCAGCAAGAATCAGGGCCAGGGTCACGAGACCACGTTCAAGCAGATCCTCCACGAGCGGCTCGGCCTCGACCCCGCCGACGTGCGCTACATCGACGGCGACACCGATCGGGTCGCGTTCGGGATGGGCACCATGGGCTCCCGCTCGACCGTCATCGGCGGCACCGCGCTCTGGACGGCCGCCGACAAGGTGATCGCCAAGGGCAAGAAGATCGCCGCGCGGCTCCTCGAGGCCGCCGAGGCCGACGTGGGCTTCGGCGACGGCAAGTTCTCGGTGGTCGGCACCGACCGCGCGGTGACGCTCGAGGAGGTGGCCCGGGCCGCCTTCCAGCCGGGCCAGCTTCCGCCCGGCCTCGAGCCCGGCCTCTACGAGACCGGAACCTTCGCTCCGAAGCAGGCGACCTGGCCGAACGGCTGCCACGTCTGCGAGGTGGAGATCGATCCGGACACCGGCGAAGTGACCCTCGACCGCTACGCGATCGCCGACGACGTCGGCACCGTGATCAACCCGATCACCCTCAAGGGCCAGATCCACGGCGGCGTCGCCCAGGGGGTCGGCCAGGCCCTGATGGAGAACGTGGTCTACGAGCCGGGCTCGGGCCAGCTCCTGACCGCCTCGTTCATGGAATACGCGATGCCGCGGGCCGACACCTTCTGCGACCTGGCCATCGAGAGCCACCCCGTTCCCACCGCGCTCAACCCGCTGGGGGCCAAGGGCGCCGGCGAGGCGGGCACGGTAGGCGCGCTGCCCGCGGTCATCAACGCGGTGATGGACGCGCTCGGGCCCCTCGGGGTGCGCCAGCTGGACATGCCGGCCAGCAGCGACCGGGTCTGGCGAGCCATCCAGGACGCGAAGACCGGGCGGCCCTCGGCCTAGAAGCGGTAGCGCACCCCGAACTCGACCAGATTGGAACCGCTGTGAGAGAACAGGCCGAAGACCCCCGAGCGGTGATGCAGGCGGGCCACCATGCTCCAGGGCGAGCCGGGCAGTCCGAACGCAGCCTCCACCATGAGGTAGTGTAGGAGCGCGGACGCCGCGCTGCTGTCCGGATCCCGTCGCTCGAGCACCGGGACCTCGGTGGCCTGCGAGAGACCACCGCCGAAGGCGAACGAGGTGTCCAGGTAGCGGTTCCACGGGAAGGTGATCCAGCGCACGTTGATCGACGCGACCAGCTCGACGTGCTCCTGCTCGCCGAAGTGCTTGAGCACCTGCCCCTCCAGCTCCCACCGCATGTGCGGACCCCAGTCCACGAACTGGTAGGACACGGAGAGCCCCGTGGCGTAGGAGTCCTTGAGGTCGAACGCGTCGGGGAAATCGAGCAACTTGTTCCCGGCGTACTGACCACCCAGCAGGGTGACCGCCCATTCCCGTTCGGCGGCCGCTTCGGACGCACACACCACTACCACCAGCGCGACGAGCCCGGCGAGGAGCCCGAGCCGCCTCACCGGCGCGGGGTCACGCCCTGCATGAAGCAGCGCCGCTCGACCTTGACAGTCATGGTTTGACAGCGTCACCGTGCGCCCGGACGATGGGCTCCTCGGGGCACGTGCGCCGGAATCCCGCGCGGGAGGGTACCATGATCCGTCGTCACATGCTCCGGCGAACATTGGTGATCGTCGCGCTCACCGCCCTTGTCGGGACGGGCTGTGGGCGGATCGCGGTCTGGGCCGCGCCGGAGAAGAGCGCGAGTGCCGAGCGCACCCCCGCCGCGGTGGAGGCCGACAAGGTCTTCTGGGCCACGCTGCACGGCGGAGCCTACGACCGCATCCCGGCCGCGCTCACCGCGCTCAAGGCCGCGTACCTCGCCGCACCCAACGACGCGGTCACCGCTTCGCACGTCGGGTGGATGCACATCTGGCGGCTCGGCGAGCGGGCGAGGCACCAGCCGGTCCGCCCCGAGATCACCGACGACGCGGTGCTCGCGCGCAAGTACTTCGAGGAGGCGGTGCGCCTCGATCCCAAGGAAGCGCGGTACCTGGGCTTCTACGCGAGCCTGCTGATGGCGGAAGGCACCATCCACAAGGACGAGAAGATGGTGCGCCGCGGCTACTTCACGATGAAGGACGCGGTGGCGGCGTGGCCCGAGTTCAACCTGTTCACCGCCGGCTACACCGCCTCGACCCAGCCGGTCGACTCCGAACGCTACCGCGACGCGCTCGAGCAGCAGTGGCGCAACCTCGACGTCTGCGTCGCCGAGCGGGTCGACCGCGCGAACCCGGACTACGCGCGCTACATGCGGCTCGAGACGCGGGAGGGGCCGAAGCGCGTTTGCTGGAACTCGTGGATCGCGCCGCACAACTTCGAGGGATTCTTCCTGAACTTCGGCGACATGCTGGTCAAGGCGGGCCAGGTCGAGACCGCGCTGACGATGTACGGCAATGCCCGCCTCGCGCGCGAGTTCCCCGCGTGGCCCTACCGGGCGGTGCTGGAGGCGCGTATTGCCGGCGCGGCCGCCAATGTGGAGGCGTTCCGGAAGTCGGACCCGGCGCCGGGCCGCTCCGACCCTCATGGTCCGCTCGCCCTTTGCCTGCACCGCCTGCCATCGGGAGTAGCGATCACTCCTGCGCGATATCGAGGCGCGGAAAGCGCGGGATCGTGCGGCCGCCGTCTATCACGATCGCCTGCCCGGTGACGAAGTCGAACTCGGGAGAGCAGAGCCGGATCACCATCCGGCCGATCTCCGGCTGGGTCACCAGCCTCCCGAGTGGCGTGCCCGCGATCGCGGCCGCCTTGTAGTCCGGCATGGCGTCGGTCCTCGGGCTCGCGATCTGGCTCGGCACGACCGCGTTCACGGTGATGTCGGGCGCCAGCTCCAGCGCGAGGGCCTGGGTGAGCGGGAGCAGCGCCGCCTTGGCCAGGCCGTAGACGCCGTGCGAGCGCACGAGACCGGACGTGGCGCCGATGTTGACGATGCGCCCCCAGCCCGCGCGCCGCATGGCCGGCGCCACGAGCTGGCTCGTGAGGTAGACCGCCTTCAGATTGGCGCTCATCACGTAGTCCCAGTCCGCCTCGGCCAGCTCACCGAACCGCGTGTCGTTGAATGGGCCCGCGTTGTTGACCACCACCGCGGGGGGGCCGAGGCGCGCCTCCACCTCGGCCACCAGCCGGCGCACGTCGTCGGACCGGGCCACGTCGGCCCCGAAGATCTCCGCGGCCCCGGCGCCCCCGTCCCGGAGGCTCGCGGCCAGCGCCGCCGCGGCGGCGCGATCGGTGCGGTAGTGCACCGCCACCCGTGCGCCCGCGGCGGCCAGGGCGCGCGCGATGTCCACCCCGGTGCCATGCGAGGCGCCCGTCACGAGGGCGACCCGCCCGGCCAGATCGGTCACGGCTCGACCAGCTCCGACCAGATCGACGTGGTGTAGCTCCGATCGAGATACCTGGCGTACAGCTCGTCGATCATCTCCTTCCCCATCGAGCCCAGCTCCGCCTCGTACGCGGCGCGATCGGTGATCTCGATGCGCTCGATGTAGTCCCACGGCCCGCCCGCGAGCCGGGCGTCGGTGGCGGTGATCCGGTGCGTGCGGTAGCTCACGATCGTCTTGAGCCGTCCCGCGACCACGTAGTCCACCTCCCGCTCGAACCGCTCGTAGTCCTCCCGGCTGACCCCGGGCTTCAGCTTCGCGAGCACGTATCGCACGATCGCCATCGGATGCTCTCCTCGCTCGTCGACCACTGAGCGGTAACGGTGAACGGCAGGCCCGGACTCAGACGAGGTGGCAGGCCACCGTGTGCCCGGGCGCGATCTCCCGAAGAGGCACCGGCTCGGCGCACACCGGCTGGGCGAGGGGGCATCGCCCGCGGAGCCGGCACCCTCCGGGAATGTCGATCGGGCTCGGCACCTCGCCGCTCAGGCGGAGCCGCTCCGGCGCGACGTCCGGATCCGGGACGGGAATGCACGACAGCAGCGCGCGGGTATATGGATGCGCGGGGTGATCGAAGAGCTCGGCGGCGGGAGCTTCCTCCACGAGCACGCCGAGGTACATCACCGCCACCCGGTCGCAGAGGTAGCGCACCGTCGAGAGATCATGGGAGATGAAGAGGTAGGCCATGCCCATCCGCCGCTTGAGCTCGGCCAGCAGCAGGATGACCCGGGCCCGCAGCGAGACGTCGAGCGCCGAGGTCGGCTCGTCGAGCACGACCAGCCGCGGGTGGGTGGCGATGGCCCGCGCGATGTTCACGCGCTGCCGCTGCCCTCCGGAGAGCTGGTGGGGGTAGCGATCCCGCAGGCCCGCGCCGAGGCCGACCTCTTCGAGGACCTCGTCCACCCGCTCCCGGCGCGCCGCGCCGGCCAGGGGCGTGTGCAGCGCGAGCGGCTCATCCACGGTGGCCGCCACGCTCAGCCGCGGGTTCAACGAGGCGGTCGGGTCCTGGAACACCATCTGGATGTCTCGACGGCGGCGGCGCAGTGCCTCCTCCGGCAGCGCGGTGAGATCCTCCTCGTCCAGGAGCACCCGGCCCCGGGTGGGCTCGATGAGGCGGAGCACGCACCGCGCGAGCGTGGATTTCCCGCAACCGGATTCACCGACCAGGCCCAGCGTCTCGCCGGCGGCCACCCGGAGCGAGACCCCGTCCACCGCGCGCACCACGCGGGGCACCCGCCACGGGATGATCGATCGCAGGGGGAAGTGCATCTGGAGATCGTCTACGACCAGCGCGTCCACTAGAAGGTCTCCACCGCGAAGCACGCCACCCGGTGGTCGGCGTCCAGAGCTCGGACCGGAACCGGGGTCCGGCACTCGGGCCGGACCAGCGCGCACCGGGGAGCGAATCGGCAGCCGGGCGGCGGGGCCAGCAGGGACGGCACCCAGCCGGGAATCGGCTCCATCTCCCCCGCCCCGGCCACCCGCGGGATGGAGCGCAGGAGGGCCCGCGTGTAGGGGTGAGCGGGAGTGTGGAAGAGCGCCCGCACCGGCGCCCACTCGACGGTCTGGCCGGCGTGCATCACCACCACCCGGTCGCAGCGTCGCGCGACCACTCCCAGATCGTGCGTGATCAGCAAGATCGCCGCGCCGGTCCGGCGGCCGAGGTCGCCCAGCAGGTCCAGGATCTGGGCCGCGATCGAGACGTCGAGCCCGGTGGTCGGCTCGTCCGCGATCAGGAGCCGCGGGTTCGTGGCCAGGGCCATCGCGATCATCACGCGCTGACACATGCCGCCGGAGAGCTGATGCGCGTACTGTCCGGCCCGGCGCTCCGGCTCGCCGATGCCCACCTCGCGCAGCATCTCGACCACCCGCGCGCGGGCTTGCCCGGGCGGGCTCGTGCCGTGCTGCACGAGCAGGCGCTCGATCTGACGGCCCACCGGCAGCACCGGGTTGAGGGAGGTGCGCGGGCTCTGGAACACCATCGAGATCTGCGCGCCGCGCACCGCGCGCATCTCCTCTTCGGAGCATGCGAGCAGGTTCCGCCCGTCGAAGTCGATCCGTCCGCCCACCACCCGCGCGGGCGGGCGGAGCAGGCGCAGGATGGCGAGCGCGGTCACCGACTTGCCGGAGCCCGACTCGCCGACGAGCCCGACCACCTCGCCGCGCCCGACCTGCAGGCTCGCCCCGTCCACCGCCTGCACCACGCCCTCGTCGGTGTCGAAGTGCACCGCGAGGTTCCGGATCGTGAGCAGATCGGTCACACGCCCTTCATCCGCGGGTCCAGCACGTCCCGCAGCGCGTCGCCGAGCAGGTTGAACGAGAGCACGGTCGCCATGATCGCCAGGCCGGGGAAGACGAAGATCCACCACTCCCCGGAGACGATGTAGCTGGCTCCCTCCGCGGTCATCGCGCCCCACTCGCTGGTGGGGGGCCGGATGCCGAGCCCGATGTAGGACAGCGCGGCCACCGTGAGGATGGCGAAGCCCATCGCCAGCGTGGCCTGCACGACCACCGGCGGAAAGCAGTTCGGGAGGAGGTGATAGAAGATGATCCGCCGCCGGCGATTGCCCACCGTGCGGGCGGCCTCCGCGTACTCCGTCTCGCGAATGCGCAGCATCTCGCCGCGGATCAGGCGCCCGTAGATGGGCACGTGGGTGATCGCGATCGCGATCACGATGTTGGTGACGCTGTTGCCCAGGGCCGCCGCGATCCCCATCGCGAGGATGAACGAGGGGAACGCCTGGATGGTGTCGATGATCCGCATCAGCACCTGATCGATCCACCCGCCCCGGTAGCCGGCCACCGCGCCGAGCGCCGCCCCGAGGGACAGCGCGATCGCGGTCGCCTCGACCGCCACCAGCAGATCCACCCGCCCCGCATAGACGATGCGGGTGAGCTGGTCGCGGCCGTACAGATCGGTGCCCAGCCAGTGTCGGCGGCCCGGCGCCTCCAGCGTCCGCTCCGCGTCGGGCGCGTCGGGATCGTAGGGCAGGATCACCGGCGCGGCGAGGGCGGTGAGCGCCACCGCGGCGAGCACGCCGAGGGCGGCGAGCGACATGACGTTGCGGGAGAGCCGGCGCCACAGGAGCGCGGCGGCCGAGCGCCGCGCGGGCGCCTCGTCAGCGGAGGCGTATGCGAGGGTCGACAAGACCGTAGACGAGGTCGACGGCGAGGTTGACGAAGACGTAGACGACGCCGACGAAGAGCACGAAGCTCTGGATGGGGCCCGAGTCCTTCGACATCATGGCCGCGACCGCGTAGTTGCCGATCCCCGGCCACGCGAAGACGGACTCCACCACCACGTTGCCGGCCATCAGGAAGCCGAAGACCACCCCGAGCAGGGTGATCACCGGGATCATGCAGTTGCGGAGCGCGTCGCCGTAGATCACCGTGCGGCGGGGCAGCCCCGCCGCCCACGCCGCCTTGATGTAGTCCGACTCGAGGACCTCCAGCATGGTGGCCCGTACCATGCGGGTCAGCGGCGCCATGACCGAGAAGCCGAGCACCAGCGCGGGCAGCGCCAGCTGGTGGAGGGCGGAGGCGAGGGCGCGGCCGTCCATCGCCACCAGGGCGTCGATCGTGAGGAGCCCGGTGATCCGCGGCGGCGGGGTGATGCCGGTGGCCAGCCGGCCGAGCGGTGGCGGGGCCACGCCGAGCGCGTAGAAGAACACGTAGAGCGCGAGCAGCCCCGTCCAGAACGTGGGCATGGCCACTCCGCCCACGCCCAGGAGCCGGCTCAGATGATCGACCCAGCCGTCGCGTCGGACCGCCGCCACCACCCCGAGAGGGATACCGATCACGAGGGCCACCGCGAGCGCGGCCAGCGTCAGCTCGAGGGTGGCCGGCACCCGCTGCAGGAGGTCTTCGAGCACCGGCCGCCCGGTGGTGTGGCTCTCGCCGAGGTCCCCGTGGGCCAGCCCGCGCACGTAGCGCCAGTACTGGACCGCCATGGGCTGGTCCAGGCCCATGCGCCGCTCCATCTCCGCGATGTGCTGCGGGGTCGCGAGGGGGCCCGCCTTCACGAGCGCCGGGTTGCCCGGCAGGATGTAGGTGAGCACGAAGGTCACCAGCGTCACGCCGAACAGCGTCGGCAGGACGAGCAGGACCCGCGTGCCGATGTAGCCGAGCACGCCCGCTCTTACTCGGGCCCGCCCTGATCCGGCCGCTTCCCGGTCCGGCCCGACGAGAAGTGCGCGTGGATCATCTTCCACCCGCCGGGGCCGCGCAGGCAGCCCATGGTGGCGCGGATGTACGGCTTCTCGGTGAGGAAGGTGGGCTCCTCCTTCTGGCCGATCCACTTCCAGTAGCGGCCGACCCGGTCGTCGGTGATCAGCGCCATGTCCCCGCGTACCGTGATACGGATGGTCCCGCAGCCGCCCGGCTTCACGAGCTGGAGGCGCGTGCGGTAGTGATCCCAGATGTGGAGCCAGTCGTCGATCCCGTAGTACGCGTGGCCGTTGGTGTTGAAGTAGGCGTGGCGCGCGTCGGGCTCCCAGATCTTGCGGAGCGCGTCGTTGTCGAGCCCGTCGTTGGCGAGACGGAGGTCGTAGTAGAGCCGGAGCAGCGCGTCGTGGTCGGCGGGGGTGCCGCCGTCGAAGACGGTCGGGTGGTCGGACTCGTAGCCCTTGGGCGCCTCGATCATGGGGTCTCTCTCAGGTGCGCTTGAAGCCGTAGTACCGCTCGAAGGTATCCCACCGCTTCTCGATGCCGACCAGGTCGCTGGTGCCGACCCGGGTCCAGTTCTCGTACCAGAGCAGGCCCCAGACCGCGTCGTCGAGTACGAGCTTCTGGATGTCGCGCGAGGCGGCGGCCCGCTTGTCGCGGTTCGTCTCGTGCATGTTCTCGTCGATCAGCTTGTCCACCGCCGGGTTCGAGTACGCGCTCAGGTTCGTGAACTTCGACTTGGAGTTGAACAGGAACGTGAGGTGGTAGAAGGGATCGTTGATCCAGGACTGCCAGGCCTCGATCGAGAGCTGGTGGTCCCCCTTGGTGGCGAGCTGGCGGAAGGTGGCGTCGGTCTCCTTGACGATGTTGACCTTGAAGCCGATCTGCTCCAGCTCGCGCTGCAGCCACACCGAGGCCTGCTCGTGGGTCGGCCAGCCCACCCGGACCGCGAGGTCCACCGGGATCGGAGCCTTGTCCATCCCCGCTTCCTTCATCAGGGCCTTCGCCTTGGCGATGTCGTGCTTGTAGGGCGAGTAGTCCCCCAGATACGACGGGGTGAGGTTCGGCACCGGGCTCTTCATCTGCACGCCGTAGCCGAAGAGCACGTTGGGCAGGATCGCCTGGATCGGGATCGCGTAGTTCACCGCCTGCCGGACCAGCTTGTTGTCGAAGGGCGGCTTCTTCTGGTTCATGCAGAGGAAGTGGCAGGTGGTGTCCGGCACGCTGAACACCTTGAGGCCGGGCTCGCCCTCCAGCGCCTTCACGTTCTTGGGGCTGAGGCCCGGCCGCCCCGCCACCAGATCGACGGCCTTGCGCTTGAGCAGCAGCACCCGGTCCGCCTCGTTCGGCACCAGCTTCAGGACCACCCGCTCGAAGTAGGGCTTGGGCCGCCAGTAGTTCGGGGTGGCCTCCATCACGATCTCGACGCCGGGCTCGTTCTTCACGAGCCGGTACGGCCCGATCGAGGCGTTGTTGCGCTTGAGCCACTCGGTGGCCCACGGGTCGTCCTTGGTCGCGTTGGCCTTGACCAGCTCCGGGTCCAGGATCGCGTTGTTGGAGAGGGTCACGGTGTCGATGCCCATCGGGCTCGGCGCCTTCATGGCGATGGCGAACGTGTAGTCGTCGCGCACCACGAACTGCTCGGGCGCGCTCACCTGGATCAGGGTCGGGAAGATCAGCTTCATGTAGCCGGGCGACAGGAGGCCGCGGTCGAACGAGTACTTGAAGGCGTGGGCGTTGACGGGCCGGCCGCTGGGAAACTTCACCCCGCGCCGGATCTTGAGCACGATGGTGGCCCCGTTGTCCTCCATGGTCCACGACTCGGCCAGGTGCCCGTCCCACTCCCCGGGCTGGGAGCGGAAGAGTCCGGGCTTGCCCTCGATCGGCTGCACTTTCCACATGAGCGGCGCGTCGGTGGTGTTGGTCACCGTCACGTAGCCGCCCTGGGCCTTGAACACCGCCGGATCGAGATTGTCGATGTCGGAGTCCCACGCCACCACGAGCGTCTTCTTGTCCTGCGCGGTCGCCCGCCTCCCGGCGGCGAGCGCGGCGGCCCCCACCCCGGCGGTCACCAGAAAGTCGCGTCGGCTGACTCGTGCCCCCATGTGCGTACCCCCCTCAGTCCGTGATCTCTTCGGACCAGAAAAAGATGTTCTTCGAGCGCTCCAGGTACGTGCCGTAGAGCTGCCGCATCAGCTCCTGCCCCGCGGGCGACGCGATGTCCTTCTGGTACTGCTCCGCGTCGCGGATCTCGATCCTCTCGATGTAATTCCAGCCCGCGGTCTCGGCCCCGTTGATCGGGCCCTCGATACGGTGGGTGCGATAGCTCACGATGCTGGGCAGCGACCTCGCCACCTTGTAGTCGTAGTCCACGAGCCAGCGCTCGTAGTCCTCGGGCTTCACGCCCGGCTTGAGCGTGGTGATCACATAGCGTACCGGCATGGGCCCGCCTCCCGGGTCGCGCGTCCCGCGCCACCGGCCAGGGGTTCGAAGCAGTCGAGCACGTCGCCCGGTTCCAGCACGTGGTCGCGCTCCGCGATGCCCTCGTTGCGCGCCACGAGCCACGTCTCGTGCTCGGTGGTCTCCGCGCCGAGCTCCGCCAGGACCTCGCCGACCGTCGCCCCGTCGCGAAGCTCGAGGGTCGCCCGCGCCGCTCCCTCGGGGAGGAAGCGTCGAAGCGTGCCGTGCATCACCACCGTGACCGTCACTGGCCCGCCGCCCGCACTCGGGGCATCACCTCGGCCTGGAACCGCTCGATCGTCTGCTCGATGCGGCCCTCCGGCGCCACCGGGTACATCATCAGCTGGGTTGCGCCCAGCCGCGCGAGGCGCACCACGCCCGCGGCCACCTCGTCGGGGGGCCCGGCCAGCGTGACCGCGTCCACGAAGCTCTCCGGCACGTCGGCGGCCGCGGCCAGGTACGGGCGCGGATCGTAGGCGTAGGTGAGGGTCTCGAGGTGCTTGGCGAGCGCGGGCGGCACCGTCAGGCCGGCGGTCGCGAACGTGAAATAGTCCGGACGCTGTGCGGCCAGGCTGCGCACGATGGTCGGCTTCATGAGATCGCGCGCCACCTTGCGATCGTCGTGCACGCAGACGTTGATGCGCGCCACCAGATCGATGCGCGCCGGGTCGCGGCCGGCCTCGCGTGCCCCCGCGATCACGGTGTCGCGGAAGAAGGTGAAGAGCGGCTCGGCGACGCAGCCCTGCATGATGGCGCCGTCCGCCACCCGCCCCGCCGCGCGGACGCCCACCGGGCGCTGGGAGGCGATGTACATCGGGATCTCCGCCCGAACCGGCTTGAAGTCCAGGTGCGCCCCGTCGACCCGCACCACCGACCCCGGATACGTGACGGTCTCGCCCGCGAGGAGCTGGCGGATCACGTCCACCGCCTCGCGCAGGCCCACGCCCGGCTTGTCGCGCGCGATCCCGAGCTCGCGGAAGCCGCTGACCCCCGCCCCGAGCCCGAGCACCGCGCGTTGCCCGGACAGCTCGTCGAGCGTGGCGATGGCCATCGCGGTGAGGGCGGGGTGGCGCGAGTAGGGATCGGTCACGCACGGCCCGAGCTTGATCCGCTGGGTACGCAGGGCGCAGAAGGTCAGCGAGGCGTAGACCTCCCGGAAGAACCGCTCGTCGGCGAGCCACAGGTAGTCGTAGCCGGTGCGCTCGGCGAGCTGGGCCAGCTCCGCGAGGCGTCCCGCCGGGTGCGACGGGAGCGCGAGGAGCCCGGTGGTGAGGGGCATCAGCGGCCCCCGTCGCCCTCGTCGCGCGAGAGACCGCGAACGATCCGCTCCGCGGTGATGGGCAGGGCCGTGATGCGGGTCCCCACCGCCGCCGCGATCGCGTTGGCCACCGCGGCCGGCGGCTCGATGTTCGGCGGCTCGCCCACGCCCTTGGCCCCGAACGGCCCGACCCGGCCGGGATGCTCCACCAGGATCGATTCGATGCGCGGGACGTCGAGCGTGGTCGGCATCTTGTAGTCGGTGAGGTTGGCGTTCAGCACGCGGCCGTCACGGTACACGATCTCTTCCGAGAGGGTCTGCCCCAGCCCCTGGGCCACGCCGCCCTCGATCTGGCCCTCGATGTAGGTGGGGTTGAGTGCGAAGCCGACGTCCTGGGCCACCACGTACCTGTGAATGGTCACCTCGCCGGTCTCCGCGTCCACCGACAGGTCCACCGCGTGGGCGTGGAAGCTCGGGGAGTGGAACGCGGGATAGGCGTGTCCCTCGACGCGCTTGGTGTCATACGCGGTGCCCGGCGCGATGAAGGTGCCGTGGGCGATCATTCCCCCGCCCGCCACCTGGGACTGGCGGGCGAGCTCGGCCAGGGTCACCCGCCCCCCGGGGCCCACCACGTGCTTGTCGCGCAGCTCGAGGGTGTCCGCGTCCGTCTTCAGGTGCGCGGCGGCCAGCTCGAACAGCTTGCGCTGCAGCTCGGCGGCGGCGGCCCGGCACGCGTTGCCGACCGCGAACGCGGTCCGGCTCCCCTGGGCGCCGAAGTCGAACGGGGTGGAGAAGGTGTCGCCCGAGATCACCGTGATGTCGGCGAGGTCGACCCCCAGCGCCTCGGCCAGCACCTGGGCGGCCCCGGTGAGCGCGGCGGTGCCGATCTCCACCGCGCCGGTGTTGAGCGTGACGCTCCCGTCGGGGTTGATCTTGACGTACACCCCGGACGAGCCGCCGGTCGTCGTCCACCAGCCGATCGCGAGCCCCTTGCCGCGGCCGGGGGCGGGCCGGCGATCCGGCCAGCCGATGGCGTCGGCGGCGCGGCGCAGGCACTCCTCGAGCCCGACCGCGCTTAGCACCTGCCCGGTCGGCCCCTCGTCGCCCTCGTGCACGATGTTGCGGAGGCGCAGCTCCAGCGGGTCGATGCCGAGCGCGTCGGCGATGATGTCCATCTGCGACTCGACCGCGAAGTTGGACTGAGGCCCGGACGGGGCGCGATAGGAGCCGCAGTTGGTCTTGTTGGTGTAGACCGCGTAGCCCTCGAGGTGCAGGTTCGGCGTGCGGTAGGGCCCGGCCAGCACCATCGTCGCCACCGACGCCACGCCCGGGCCGGAGCCGGCGAAGGCGCCGGTGTCGAAGTAGATTCGGCCCTGCCGCGCGGTGAGGCGCCCGTCGCGGGTGACCCCGGTCTTGAGCTCGATGACCGTCCCCTGCCGCGGGTAGGCCGCGACCAGCTCCTCCTCGCTCGTGGTCATCACCTTCACCGGCCGGCCGGACTTCCGGGCCAGGAGCGCCGCGAAGTGCTCGACGCCGATTCGGAGCTTGCCGCCGAAGCCGCCACCCACGCCGGGCACGATGATCCGCACCTTCGACGGCACGGTGGCGAGGATGTCGGCGAGGGTGGCCTGCACGTCGAACGGCAGCTGGGTATTCGACCACACCGTGACCTGGCCCGAGCTGTCCCACGCCGCCACCGCCGCGCGGGGCTCGGTATAGCCCTGGTGGACCATCGCGGTCGTGAAGCGCTGCTCGAAGACGTGATCGGCCTCGACCCAGCCGCGCTCGACGTCGCCCACCACGATGCGGGCGCGATTGCAGACGTTGCCGTCGCGCTGGAGGATCGGGATCGCGGTGTAGTCGCGCCAGCCCTCGTGGACCAGGGGCGCGCCGGGCGCGAGCGCGGCGGCCAGGTCGAGCACCGGTGGCAGCGGCTCGTACTGCGCCTCGATCGCGGCCAGGGCCGCCTCCGCGGCCTCGAGGGTGACCGCGGCGACCGCCGCCACCGGCTGGCCCACGTAGCGGACCACGTCCGAGGCGAAGACCGGCTCGTCCTTCACCGCGGCGCCGTAGCGGACGTCGGCCGCGTCGGCCGCGGTGACGACCGCGCGCACGCCGGGGATGCTCGCGGCGCGCGTGGTGTCGAGCCGCACCAGACGGGCGTGCGGCTCCGCGCTGCGGAAGACCTTGCCGTAGAGCATGCCGGGCAGCGCGAAGTCCGCCGCGTAGACCGCGCTGCCCGTCACCTTGCCCGGCGCGTCGATGCGCGGAAGCGACTGGCCGGCGACCCGGGTCCCGGTGCTCACGACGCCACCGCCCCGCCGGCCATCCGGCTCGCGGCGGCCAGCACTGCGTCGACGATCTTCTGGTAGCCGGTGCACCGGCACAGGTTGCCGGCCAGCGCTTCGCGGACCTGGGCCTCGGTCGGCCGCGGATGGTCGTCGAGGTAGGCCTTGGCCGAGAGGATCATCCCCGGGATGCAGTAACCACACTGGACCGCGCCATGCTCCACGAAGGCCTCCTGCAGCGGGTGCAACGCCCCCGCGGGCGCGAGCCCCTCGCCGGGCGACGCCAGCCCTTCGATGGTCGTGATCGCGCGGCCCTGGGCGACCACCGCGAGATACAGGCAGGCGTTCACGGCCAGCCCGTCGACGAGCACCGTGCAGACCCCGCACTCGGCGTCGAGGCAGTTGGTCTTCGTCCCGGTGAGGCCGAGGTCGGTGCGCAGGACGTCCAGCAGCGTGCGGTCCGGCTCGACCAGCGCCTCGTGGGGCTCGCCGTTGATCGTGAGCGTGATCGGGATCTTGGCCATGAGTCTCCCGCTTCAGGCCGCCCGGCGGGCCCGCTCGACACACCGATCGAGCGCGCGGCGGACCAGGACGCCGACCAGGTGCTGACGGAACCCCGCCGAGGCCCGCACGTCGTCGATGGGGCGGCAGGCCTCCTGCGCGGCCTCCGCGGCGCGCCGGAACGCCTCGCCGCCCACGGGCTGGCCTTCGAGCAAGCGCTCGGCCGCATGCGCTCGCACCGCGGTCGGCGCAACGGCGCCGAGCACGACGCGAGCCTCCAGGCAGCGCTCGAGGGTCGCGTCGAGGGCGAGGCGGGCCGCCACGCACACCACCGAGATCTCCATCGCGCGGCGCCGGCCCGCCTTCAGGAAGGCGGTGGCCGCGCGGGGCGGCAAGGCGGGGAGATCCACCCGGGTGACGAGCTCATCCGGCCGGCGCGCCGTCCGGTTCGGCCCGAGCAGGAAGCGCTCGATCGGTATCTCCCGCTCGCCGCCCGGCCCCACCAGCGTCACCACGCCGTCGAGGGCCAGGAGACAGGGCACCAGGTCCGCGGCGGGAGAGGCGTTCACCAGGTTGCCGCCGATGGTGGCCACGTTCCGCACCTGGTGACCGCCGATGACCTCGGCGCCCTCCACGAGGCAGCGGAGCGGGCCGGCCAGCGCCGGCGTCTGCTCGATTGCCCGGTGGGTGACGCGGGCGCCGAGGGCAATCCGTCCGTTGACCTCGATGCCGGCGAGGCCGGGCACGCGGCCGAGGCCGATCACGTGGCGCGGGGCCACACGGCCGCGCTCGATCTGCACGATCAGGTCGGTGCCCCCGGCCAGGAAGCTTGCCTGCCCGCCGAAGCGTGCGGCGAGATCCACCGCGTCGGCCAGGCTCTCGGGCTGGTGGTAGTCGAAGCGGCTCACGCCATGAAGTCCTTGGCGTTGACGTGGGGCGGCCAGATCGACGCAAGGCGCGCGCCGGCCTCGATGAGCCGCGGCGCGAGGGCGTGGAGCCGCTCGAGCGAGAGCCGGTAGGCGGGACCGGAGAGGGCGACCGCGCCCACCATCACGCCGTCCCGTTCGATCGGCGCGGCGACGGCCCGGCCTCCCTCGGCCAGCTCCTCGTCGGCCAGAGCGTAACCCGCCTGGCGGATTCGCTCGAGCTCGTCGCGCAGCCGGCTCGGGGAGGTGATGGTCCGGGGCGCGACCGGCTGCAGCTGACGCCCGATCACGCGCGACAGCTCCCGGGATGACCGCGTCGCGAGCCACAGCTTGCCGGTCGCGGTGGCGTGCAGCGGGACCCACACGCCCACCAGCGGGAGCAGGCGGATGGTCTGCCCACGTCCCTCCGCCTTCGCCACGAACAGCACCTGGTCGCCGTCCACGACCGCGAGCTGCACGAGCTCGTCGGTCTCGTCCGCCAGCTCCTGGAGCACCGGCAGGAAGATCCGCGGCATGCCCGCCTGATCGGCATGACCGAAGGCGAGCGCGAGGAGGCGCCACGTGAGGCTGAAGCGACCGCTCGTCGCATCCTGACGAACGTAGTGGCGGCGCTCCAGCGTGGCCAGCATCTTCGAGATGGTCCCCTTTCCGCAGCCGATCGCGCGGGTCAGGTCCTTGACGCCGCAGCCGTCGGGAGCGGTGGCCAGCACTTCGAGCACTCGCATGGCCCGAGCAATTCCCGCGACCTCGCGCGCCACTGAGCAGGGTCTCCCGAGTCAAAAACTTGGAAACAGCGTTTCGAGTTATAGCGTCGCCCCGCAGGCAAGTCAAGCCCGTGGAGCGCGTGACTCAGGACCGCCCGCCGGCCCACTCCCGTCGCAGCTGCTCCCGGCTGTAGCCGGCTCGCTCCAGCTGCTTCATCATGAGTGACACGCTGGTGGCACTCAGCGCCTGAGGGCCGTGGCCCAGGAGGACGACGTGGTGGTTGCGCAGGGTGAAGTGCTTGTGTCCGTCCGCGCGCTTCACGGGGGTGGCGCCCTGCCGCAGGAGCCAGCGCTCGAGCTCCCGCCGCGTGATCATAGTGTCCGGCTCATCATCCAGTACGCCGGTCCCAGCACGGCACCGCACGCCCGGTGATAGAAGCCGATCGGCCCGACCCAGCCAATCTGGCACTCCGCTCTCCCCTTCTTCTGCAAATCGTCGAGGCAGGCCCAGAGCAACCTCGCGCCCAGACCGTGGCCCCGGTGCATCGGCGCCACGCCGGTGGGTCCGAAGCTCCCCAGGCACTGATCGACTTCGTACGCCGAGAATCCCACCAGCTCGCCCCCCTTCTCCGCAACGAACACCCCCACCGGGTCATGACCGAACCCGAGCATGGTCGCGTCGAGCCAACCGACGGCCCATTCACGCTCCATCAGACCGCGTAGCGCCTCTCGATCGCCGGGATCCGCCCGCCGCACGCGATATCCGTCCACCTCTCCGAATATCGCCCTCTGGCCGGGGCTCGCCCATCCGGCCAGGTCGCACGTCATGTTGAAATGCGTGGCCGAGTGCTCCCATCCGAGACCCTGCAACGTGGCGATCAGGCCGGTCTCGCGGATATCCACCCCCGGTCTGAGATAGTGCGGCGGCGTCGCGAACAGATGAACCTCCAGCGCGCCCCTCGACCTGAGACGGAAGGCCAGTTCTTCCAGCAACTGGCGCAGCGCGATCTCCCGAGAGGGCCCCGGCTGCGCGCCCAGCCATCGGACGGCGCCGAGCCCCTCGACGCGAGCCGGGTAGACCCCCGCCGCCAGTCCAACCAGCTCGCCCTGTGCGCCGCGGGCCGCCAGCAGTAGCTCCGGATCCGTCGGCGGGGGGCTGAACAGGCGCTCCTTCAGCATCCAGAGCTCGAGCGGATGCGTTGGATGCGCCCGCTGCCAGTACCGCAACACCTCCTCGGCCTGGTCCGGCCTCAGCGGCTCCAACCCGACCCTTCTCATTGTGCCGCCCACCTTTCCACGATTCTCCGGAACTGTTTCCCGCGAGCGACCTGCCGCCCCACGCCGGGCCGGTGACGACGAACGGTGCACTCGGCTTACCAGAAGGATAATCCAGCGGACAATCTCCACTACTCGCTGATGGTCTTGGGCCATGGCCGGTGAGCACGGGCCGAGGAGCAGCATGTCGCCGAGGTCGACAAGATGATGCGGAAGCCCGGCGAGCTCACCCCACGGGGTGATCTTCGCCGGCATCACTTCTGCGCGACCGGAAGTGTCTCGGCTATTCGGTCGTCTTCAGGGCTCCGGCCATCCCCAGCGGGCCGTGGAACTTGCACGAGAAGGTCACCACGCCGGAGGCGGGGAAGGTGACGTCCAGCTGCACCTTGCCCTTGGGCGGGATGTCCTTGTCGATGCCGAGCGCGGGGATCGTGATGTTGTGGAGCGTGGCCACCTCGTTCTCGATCATCAAGGTCAGCTTCTGACCCGGGTTGCCCCGCAGGAAGGTGGGCCCGAAGTAATAGTCGTCGGCCTCCAGCTCGAGCTTCGATAGCTTCCGCACGTCCTTGGTGCCGTGGTCGGCGTAGGTGACGCCGTTCATCGTGACGGCCTTGCTCTTTCTGCCCGCGGCGGCCGTCGCGGCAGAAGGGCTCGCGGCCGCCGCAGTAGTGCCCGGCTGCACTGCGATCTTCCGCGGCGCGTTACCCACCGGGATGGTGGCCAGCACCCGACGCCCGGCCAGGTCCACCACCGAGACGTCGTTGGTGGCCTCGTTGGTCACGTAGGCAATGCGGCCGTCGGAGCTGGACGTGCTCCAGTGCGGGGCCTTGCCCACCGGGACCGCCGCCGCCACCGTCCCGGCCGTGGTGTCCAGGATCGCCAGCTCACCCGGTCCCTGGACCACCGCGAGGGCCCAGCGGCCGTCGGGAGTGAAGGGCGCATAGTGCGGAGACGCTCCCACCGGGATCTGCGCCGCGATCTGATTGCTGGCGGTGTCGAGCACCTGGATCGAGTCGCTCCCGGCAAGCGTGAAGAACAGGCGCTTGCCGTCGGGGGTCAGCTCGAGGCCGCGCGGCGCCTTGTCGAGCGGCACCCGCGCGGCCTCCTTGCCGGCCGTCAGGTCCAGCCGGACCAGCGCGGTGCCGCCCTGCTGCTGCGAGCCTACCCACGCGATGCTCCCGTCGCGGCTCAGGGTGCCGTTGTGGGGCTGCGCCACCGCCACCTCCGTGATCACCCGGTCGCTCGCGGTGTCGATGACCAGCGCGCGGTTCGTGCCCCAGCCCAGGGCGAGGACCCGGCGCCCGTCCCCCGAGACCGCGAGCCCGTGGGAATTCGCCCCCACGTCGATAGAAGCGACCACGCGGTCGCTGCCCGTGTCGATGACGCTGACGGCAGAGGCGCCGTCGCTGCTCACGTACACCTTCCGGCCGTCTGGCGTGATCACGAGCCCATGCGGGCCCTTGGGGACCCGGATCGTGCCGACCACCCTGTTCTGGGCGGTATCGATCACCGCCACCGCATCGTCCTTGAACAGGCCCACGTACGCCTTGGGGGCGGCCGCCGTCGCGCCCGCAGCCGCCCAGAGCAGCCACCCCGCGGTCAGGGCCGAGATCCATGCCGTCATCGCCACGCGCTTTGCCATGCTGGCCTCCCTGGAGATTTCGATCTTCCAGTCCTGCTAACGCGCGGCGGCCCGAAACGAGCCATGCGGGGCGAAGTTTCGACACCTCGTCATCCCGAACGGCCGTTCGCGGCCAGGGAGGTGGGGCCGGAGGCGATCAGTCGCGCCGGTTACCCATGAAGCGCAGAAGGAAGAGGAACAGGTTGATGAAGTCGAGGTAGAGCGTGAGGGCTCCCACGATGGCATACGAGCCGACCTGCCCCTCGGGCAGGGCGAGCGCCATGCGCCGGAGGCGCTGGGAATCCCAGGCGGTGAGCCCGGTGAAGACGATCACGCCCACCACCGAGATCAGGAACTGCAGAGCTTCGCTGTGCCAGAAGATTCCCGCGATCGACGCCAGCACCAGGCCGATCAGGCCCATGAACAGGAACTGGCCCATGCCGGCCAGGCTGCGCTTGGTGGTGGAGCCGTAGAGGGCGAGGGCGCCGAACATGCCCGCGGTCACCACGAAGGTGTTGGCGATCGAGGCGCCGGTATAGGCGAGCACGAGCACCGAGAAGGTGACACCGGTCAGCGCCGCGTAGAGGATGAACAGCAACGAGGCGGTTCCCGGCGCGAGCTTGTCAACCCGGGCCGACAGGAAGAACACCAGCGCGAGCTGGCCCACGAACAGGCCGATGAACAGCACGGAGTTGCCGACCAGGGCCTGCATCAGGGCCGGCGAGCCGGAGAGCGAGTAGGCGACGAACGCGGTGATCCCGAGCCCGGCGCACATCCATCCGTAGACCGCCCGCAGGAACGCGGTGGCTCGCTCGGCGGCCGCGGTGCTGCTCGAGAACGGGGTCGCAGGAATTCTCTCGAAGCGCTCCATCGTCTCCTCCTCGACGGCCGGGCGCAGGCGGATGGAAAACGGCACTCGCAAGACGAGACCGCCCTCCGGGCCCTCGCTCTACTCGGGGCCCCGGAGGGCGATTCGACCTGCTCACAATGGTGGAGGCGGTGGGCATCGAACCCACGTCCGGAAACCCTCGGCAACAGGCATCTACATCATTAGCCGGTTATCCCGTGCGTCTCGCCTCTCGGCCCCCCAACCGGCCGGGTCACCGATCAGCCAGCTCCTATTGTTCTCGCCCCTCACCCCGGAGCGGGGCTTGGAGCCAGTCACCGGTATATGACGTTCTGACCCGGACCCCGTTGACCCGATCCGGAGAACGCTAGCGGGTGTTAGGCCGCCAGGGCTAGCTGAGTGTCGGCAGCTATAACCGTGCCCCCAGTTTTACGAGGAGAGAGCACCTCGTGATGCCGCCTGTGCGTCACTGATCCCCGTCGAAACCAGTCGCCCCCTTCTACGCCCCCCTTCTACATTCGCTGGCGGGCGCGTGTTTCCTTCTCGATCTCCCGCCGGCTCTCGCGCTCCCGGAGGGTCGCGCGCTTGTCGTGGAGCTTCTTGCCGCGGGCCAGGCCGAGCTCGACCTTCACTCGCCCGTCCTTGAAGTATAGACGAAGGGGGATGAGGGTCAAGCCACGCTCGGCGACCTTGCCGAGCAGCCGCGCGATCTCCCGCTTGTGGAGGAGCAGCTTGCGCCGCCGCTCCGGATCGTGGTTGGCGTCGGTCCCGTGGTGATAGGGGCTGATGTAGCAGCCCACCAGCCAGGCCTCGTCGTTGTCGATGGTAGCGTAGCAGTCCTTGAAGTTGACCTGGGCCTCGCGGAGCGATTTCACCTCGGTTCCTTTCAGCACCAGTCCCGCCTCGTACGTCTCCAGGATGGCGTAGTCGTGGAACGCCTTGCGGTTGGTGGAGATCACCTTCTCTTCGGCCATGGCTCGCTCAGCTCCCCGGGCGCGATCGGGCCCTTGACTTCAAGGTCGCGGTCCGTAAGATGAAGTCCTTGCCCAGGGCCGAAGTGGCGGAATTGGCAGACGCGCATGATTCAGGGTCATGTGCCCGCAAGGGTGTGGGGGTTCGAGTCCCCCCTTCGGCACCAGTCGAGACTCCCCGGTAGGCGTCCATCTCCCGAGTGTACCCGAGCCCGTCCGCGGCGGCGCCGCGCCCGCAGCCTACGCGAGCTCGGCGAGGGTGACGCGACGGCCCAGCGCGGAGGCGCGCTGGGCCGCCTCGACCACCCGGAGCGCGGCCAGGCCCGCTCGCACGTCGACGGCGGGGCGCGCCCGGCGCGTGCAGGCGTCGAGGAAGAGCTCCAGCTCCCGCCGCAGCGGCTCTGGTCCCGACGCCTCGAAGGTCTCCACCGCGCCCTCCGACGCCTGCCACCCCGCCGGCGTCTCCACGTGGCGGTTGGCGAGCACGCGCACCTCGGCGGTGCCGAAATCGGCGTCGAGGGTAGCTTCGTCGCCCACGATCACGCAGTCGCGGTAGGTGCCGGGCGCGAAGTAGCCGGCCTCGACGAACGCGGGCACGTCGCCGTACTCCACGGTGGTGAACGAGCAGTCGTCGAGTCCGCGGCCGAGGTGATCGCGCAGGGTCGCGCTCACCGCGGTGGCCTCCCGGCCGAGCAGGTGCGCGAAGAGGTCGAAGTAGTGGATCGCGTCGGTCTGGGTCACCCCCACGTCGGTGCGCGGACGCTTGAAGCCCGCGAAGCGGCCGGTGCAGTAGCGCACCCGCCCGACCCCGCCCGCGGCGAGCCGCTCGAGCAGCAGCGTGGTCACCGGATGGAAGCGGAAGATGTGGCCGACCTGCAGCACGCGCCCGGTCTCGCCCACGAGGTCGGCGAGCCGCCGGCCCTCGTCCACCGTGAGAGTGAGCGGCTTCTCGAGGAAGCAGTCCCGGCCCGCGCGCAGGCACTCGCTCGCCAGCGCGAGGTGGGTGTCGGCCGGCGTCACGATGTCGACCGCGTCCACGTGGGGCAGCGCGCGACGATAATCCTCCACCGCCCGCTCGGCGGCCACCCCCGCCTTCACCGCGAACGCACGGCGCTCCGCGGCCACGTCGGCGACCCAGAGCTCCACGCCCAGCTCGCCGAGCACGCGGAGGTGCTTCTCGCCCCAGCGGCCGAGGCCGACCAGGAGCACCTTCACTTCGGGGCGTGCCCTTCCCCGCCCACGTCCTCCGCGATCTCGTAGCGGAGCAGGCGGTTCTTCATCCAGCGGACCACCAGCAGGTCCACGAACGCGCGCAGGGCGCGGTTGCCGATGCCGTACTTGGAGACGCCGAAACGACGCGGACGGTGGTTCACCGGCACCTCGAGCACCCGGAAGCCGCGCATCTTGAGCAGCGTGGGGATGAAGCGGTGGAAGCCCTCGTAGAGCGCGAGGTCGCGCAGGCACTCCCGGCGAAACGCCCGGAACGTGCAGCCGCTGTCCTGGATGGTCTCGTCGCTGAGCCGGTTTCGCACCCGATTGGCGATGCGGGAGGAGAGCCGGCGCACCCACGAGTCGCCTGCCGCGCGGTTCACCCGCCAGCCGGTGACCGCGTCCCACTTGTCCAGGTGCTGGAGCATGCCCGGGATGTCGTGGGGGTCGTTCTGCAGGTCCGCGTCCATCACCACCACGTATCGGCCGCGGACCGACTTGATGCCCGCGTCGGTGGCCGCGGTCTCTCCCGCGTTGGTCTTGAGGCCGATCAGCCGCACGCGCGGGTCCTGCCCCCGGAAGCCTCGCACGACCTCCGCGCTGCGATCGCGGCTGCCGTCGTCCACGAAGACGACCTCGTAGCGCAGGCGGGTCGAGGCCAGCACCTCGCGGATCTCCGGCCAGAGCAGCGGGAGGTTCTCCTCCTCGTTGTAGACCGGAATGACTATCGAGAGGTCGAGGGGCTCGAGCTCGCGGACGTCGGACGCGGTCACGGCTCGGCCGGCGGCACCCGCGGCGCGGTGCCCTGCCACTCCGGCGCCAGCGAGTGCGGCAGGCCGAGCCGATCGAGCACGCGGGCGATGGTGTGGACGACCAGATCGTCGATCTGCTTGGGACGGTTGTAGAACGCGGGCATCGGGGGCAGGATCACCGCGCCCATCTCGGCCAGCGAGCTGAGCACGCGTAGGTGCCCCAGGTGAAGCGGCGTCTCGCGCACCACCAGGACCAGCGGGCGCCCCTCCTTCAGGGTCACGTCGGCGGCGCGGGCGATCAGGGTGTCCGCCGCGCAGTGGGCGACGGCGGCGGCGGACTTGATGCTGCACGGCACGATCACCATGCCGGCGGTCTTGAACGAGCCCGACGCCACCGCGGCGCCGATGTCGCGGTTGCGGTAGCGCCGGGGGGCCAGCGCCTCCACCGCCTCGACCGAGTAGTCGGTCTCCTCCACGATGGTCCGCCGGCCCGCGTCGGAGATGATCAGGTGCGCCTCGACGTCCGGCACCCCGCGCAGCAGCTCGAGAAACCGGACGCCGTAGATGGCGCCGGAGGCGCCACTGATGCCGACCACCAGGCGCTTCACAGCCGGAACCTGCGCCGGTAGACCTCGTCGCGCGTCTTCTGGTAGAGCAGCTCCCACTCCGCGCTGCCCTCGGGGGCGGGCCGCGAGTAGGTGCTGAGCGCGCGCCGGACCTCCTGGTCGATCGACTCCTCGAGCTTGGACTCGTCCTCGAGCACCCGGAACACCTCGGTGCGGAGCTGTCCGTGGACCTTGTCGGCGTCCGCGCCCTTCACCATCATGCTCTCGGTGGCGGTGAGATCGGCCACGATGCGATCGGCCAGCGCGAACATGCGCTCGCGGCTCATGCGGGTCACAGCGTGAACCCCCGCTCCTTGGCGAGCTTGGCCTTGACCAGCGCGAACAGTCGCTTGTAGTCGGAAGCGGAGTCGCGGATGAGCTTGGCGTTGTCCATGAGGAGCGTGCGGGCGTCCGCGTCGAGCTTCTCCTCGGCCTGGAAGTTCTCGACCAGGATCCGCCGCACCACCTCGCGAGCCCGTGTCTCGTCCCGCACGTCGGCGAGCTTCCGCCCGACCAGCCGCTTGACCACGGCCTCCGCCATCCGGTCTGCCACCTTCTCCCAGCGCGCCATGCCCGAAGAAGTAGCCTACACGCCGGCGCGCGGGGGTGTCAAGCACAACTAGCCGAAAAATCGGTCAAAAGTGGCGATCGACCTCTGGCAGGAGCAGCCGAAACCGCGAGCCCTTGCCCGGCAGGCTGTCGACTTCCACGTGCCCTCCGTGGGCCTCGGCCAGGGCCTTGACCAGGCTCAGGCCCAGGCCCAAGCCCCGCGCGGCCGCGGTGTCCGGGTGCCCCACCCGCACGTACTTGTCGAAGATCCGCGGGAGCTGGTCGGCCGGAATCCCGACCCCGTCGTCCTCGACCGCGACCTCGACCATGCCCGGCCGGTCCGGCGCGGGTGAGGCGGACACGAGCACGCGGCCACCCCGGGGGGAATACTTCACCGCGTTCGAGATCAGGTTCTTCATCATGCGGTCCAGCGCGTCCGGATCGGCGTGGAGGGCGAGGCCGGGGCCGGCGCAGGTCCACTCGAAGCGGTGGCGCAGGTGCTCGCTCGCGAAGAGCTCGACGTTGCGCTCCAGGAGCGCGTCCAGGTCCACTCGCTCCGGATGCAGCTCGAGGGGCCGGCCGGCCTCGATGCGCGAGAGATCAAGCAGCTCGCCGACGATACGGCCGAGCGTGCAGGCCTCGGTGTGGAGGTACACGAGGCAGCGGTGCGCCTTCTCGGGCGGCAGCGCCGAGCGCAGCAGCAGCTCGCTGAAGCCTTGCAGCGCGGTCAGCGGCGTCCGCAGCTCGTGCGAGACCACCGACAGGAACTCGGTCTTGGCCTGATCCAGCTCGCGCAGGCGCGCGGTCGCGGCCGCGACCTTCTCCTCCAGCTCCTCGGTGAAGCGCCGCTGCCGCAGGGTGAGCCGGACGTTCTCCACCGCGAGCCCGACGTGCAGCGCCAGCTCCTCGGCCCCGGCCCGCGTCGCGCGCGTGAGCTCCCCCGCCCATTCGACCGCCATAACCCCGATCACGCCGACCCCGGAGGCGAGGGGCAGCACGCCCGCGCGGATCGGCGAGGGAGCGAGCGCCCGTTCGCTCGGCAGGCGGGGATCCGACCGCTGGTCGCGGCTCCAGACGGCCTGTCCGGTGACAAGGGTGAACGCGGCGGCGGAACCGGGATCCACTACCGTGCCCACCGGCACCGAGGCTCGCGCCGCGGTCTGCACGTCGTGGCCCACCAGGAGCGCGACGCGTCGCGCCCCGAGGGTGACGCGCACCTCCTCGGCCGCCGCCGCGAGGGCCTCCTCGAGAGAGCCCGGGTGCGCCAGGCGGCGCTGGATGGCGAGGATCGCGTCGAGCCGCGCGGCGTGGGCGCGCCCGTCGTCGGCCAGATAGCCGACGAGCAGGCCCGCCAGCACCGGGAAGCCCAGCGACAGCAGCCCGTCGAGCGTCTGCGGCGTGAGTCCCGCGCGCTCGACCGACGGCAGCACCACCGGGGCGTGCAGTAGCCCGGCCAGGGCCCCGATCAGCCCGCCGGCGACCGCCCCGCGGGTGAGCGCGGCGCAGACCGTCGGCACCAGGTAGAGGTGTCGGAGGATCGAGTCGGGGCCGTGATCCGTGAGGGCCATCGCCCCCGCCACGACCACCACCATCGCGAGCGGCAGCGCGATCATGGCGTGAGCAGCCGGTAGGCGCCGAAGAAGCCCAGGCCCGCCAGGTATCCGGGCAGCAGGCTGCCGCTCCAGGCGCGGAGCGCGCAGCCCGTCAGGCCCACCAGCCCGAGGTAGAAGATCGCTCCCGCGCGTGCCTCCGGCGCGTGAGGAAGGGCCGGATCGATCAGGTAGCGCAGCAGGGCGAGCGCGGTGCTCGCGAGCGCGGCGGGCCAGAAGCCGCCCCGTCGCCACAGGGCCGAGAACACCGCGCCACGAAACAACCACTCGGCCGAGAGCACGTTGGCGCCCGCGTCGTAGGCGAGCGCGCTCGCGTAGGCGTGGGCGCCGGTCCGGGCCAGGTGGTAGCCGAAGGTCAGCGAGGCGGTGACGAGCAGGTGGGCGCCGAAGAACGCGCCCGCGGCCAGACCCAGGGCGGCGTGGCCGATCCGACACCGCGCCAGCCCCAGCGCGCGCAGCCGCGGATGCCCCGCGGCCTCCACCAGCAGCAGGATCGGCAGGAGCGCGAGCGCGGCCGGTCCCCACGGGACGAGGCGCGCCGCGATGGTGGCCAGGATCACGGCGACGCCGAGGCGAATCACCGGCCGCCACCAGCCGGGGGCGGCTGTCGTCAGCACCCAGCCGAGCCCGATCAGCCCCGCGTGGGCCGCGCCCAGGGCCAGCGCGCGGCCCAGCCCGGCGGGGCCGCGGCCCAGCAGCTCCCACGCGACGCCGGCCGCCACCAGCAGGCCGGCGAGGCCGGCGATCGCCACGAGCGCGGCCCGCGGCCGGCGCGGCGCGGCCGCCGCGCCCGGGTCAAACGGCGCGCTCAGTAGCAGCATCACCGGTGACCTCGATGCAGAGCTCGGTCAGCCGCGCGTCGAGCGTGTGGCCCGCCTCCGCGCGCAGGCGCCACACCGCCTCGTCGCGCGTGAGGCGCGCCCGGTAGGGGCGGTCCGACGTGAGCGCGTCGTACACGTCGGCGACCGCGACGATGCGGGACCCGATCGGGATCAGCTCGCCCCGCAGTCCGTCCGGATAGCCACTGCCGTCGTGCCGCTCGTGATGATGCCGCACGATGATGGCCCCATCGGCGAAGAACTCGAGCGGCGCCACGATCTGGGCCCCGACCAGCGGGTGCTGGCGCATCACCGCCCACTCCTCGGGCGTGAGCGGGCCGGGCTTGCGGAGCACCTGCTCCGGGATCGAGATCTTGCCCAGGTCGTGTAGCAAACCGGCCTGGGCGATGGTGTCGGCGGCGGTGGTGGAGACGCCGGCGGCGAGGGCCACGCGCCGGGCCAGGGTGGCCACCCGCTCGGAATGACCGCGCGTGTAGGCGTCCTTGGCCTCCAGGGCGTTGGCCAGCCCCAGCAGGCTCTGAAAGATCGCGTGCTGGAGACGCCGGTAGGTCTTCCGCAAGTCCACCGCGTACTGGCGCGACTGCGCGTAGGCCTGGCGCAGCCGCTCCTGCGCCCGCTCGAGCTCCCGCTCCCGGGCGCGGGACGTCTCGTAGAGCGACTTGAGGTCGCGCGCGTAGGAGAGCGCCTGGGAGAGGCCTACACTGCCGGCCACAGCGGCACCTCCGGCGCCAGCGAGCGGATCAGCGTCAGCAGCGCCAGCGGCGAGAACGGCTTGGTCAGGTAGTGGTCGGCGCCCGCGGCGAGGCCGCGGCGACGGTCCTCGGCCTGGGCCGCGGCGGTGAGCAGCACGATGCGGGTGTGCGCGCACTCCGGGAGCGCGCGGAGGCGTCGGCACACCTCGAGGCCGGTGAGGTACGGCATCTGGACGTCGAGCAGCGCCACGTCGGGGCGCTCCCGCAACGCGCACTCCAGCGCGGCGGCGCCGTCGGGCGCTTCGAGGAGACGGACCTGCGGATCTTCGAGGGTGAAGCGGACGAGATCGACAATCGCGGGCTCATCGTCGGCGATCAGGATGGTCATCATGCCCTCGCGGAAGTGCGAAGGACGTGCCACCGACGACGGTGTGGCGAATCAGTCGCTTGGGGATCACCGCGCGCCGGAGATGCCAGACGCGCTGGGCACCGTGCGCCGCGCGCCGCCCGGGGAGCGAGGCAGACGGTCTAGGTACCGCCGCCGATCGAGACCACGAGCAGCCGGGTCAGCGCGCGCTGGTAGGCCGCGACCGCGTCGTCGTAGTCGATCTCGCCGCCCCCGCCCTCCGGGTCGCGGCCCGCCATCCGGTGCTCGGCGCGCTGACGCGCACGCTCCGCTCGCTCCCGGTCGATCTCCTCCGGGCGCTCCGCGGTCTCGGCGAGGATGATGACCCGCTCGGGCGTCACCTCCGCGAAGCCGCCGTGCACCGCCAGGTGCACCTCGTCGCGGCCCCGGCGAAAGACCACCTCCCCGCTGCTGAGGGTCGACAGCAACGGCGCGTGGCCGGGCAGGACCCCGAAGTAGCCTTCGGACCCCGGGGCCACCACCTCGTCGACCTCTTCGGAGACGAGCTGGCGGGTCGGGGTGGCGAGCTCCAGCAGCACTACTTGGCCTCGCGCATCTTGGCCGCCTTCTCCTGCGCCTCCTCGATGCCGCCCACCATGTAGAAGGCCTGCTCGGGCAGCTCGTCGTGCTTGCCGTCCACGATCTCCTTGAAGCCCTTGATGGTGTCGGCGAGCTTGACGTAGCGGCCGGGCTGGCCGGTGAACACCTCGGCCACGAAGAACGGCTGCGAGAGGAAGCGCTGCAGCTTGCGGGCGCGGGCCACGATCAGCTTGTCCTCGTCGGAGAGCTCTTCCATGCCGAGGATCGCGATGATGTCCTGCAGGTCCTTGTAGCGCTGTAGGATCGACTGCACCGCGCGCGCGGTCCCGTAGTGCTCCTGACCCAGGATGATCGGGTCGAGGATGCGGGAGGTGGACGAGAGCGGATCCACCGCGGGGTAGATGCCGAGCTCGGTGAGCTGGCGCGAGAGCACGGTGGTCGCGTCCAGGTGCGCGAACGCGGTGGCCGGCGCGGGGTCGGTGATGTCGTCCGCCGGCACGTAGATCGCCTGCACCGACGTGATCGAGCCCTTCTTGGTGGACGTGATCCGCTCCTGCAGCGCGCCCATCTCGGTGCCGAGGGTCGGCTGGTAGCCGACCGCGGAGGGCATGCGGCCGAGCAGGGCGGACACTTCCGAGCCCGCCTGCGTGAAGCGGAAGATGTTGTCGATGAACAGCAGCACGTCCTGGCCTTCCTCGTCCCGGAAGTACTCGGCCGCGGTCACTCCGGTCAGCGCGACCCGCAGGCGCGAGCCGGGCGGCTCGGTCATCTGGCCGAAGATCAGCGCGGTCTTCTCGATGACGCCCGACTCCTTCATCTCGTGGTAGAGGTCGTTACCCTCGCGGGTCCGCTCCCCCACCCCGGCGAAGACCGAGATGCCGCCGTGCTGCTTGGCGATGTTGTTGATCAGCTCCTGGATCAGCACGGTCTTGCCCACGCCGGCGCCGCCGAAGAGGCCGGTCTTGCCGCCGCGGGTGTAGGGCTCGAGCAGGTCGACGACCTTGATGCCGGTCTCGAACATCTCGACCTTGGTGGACTGCTGGTCGAACGCGGGAGCGGGACGGTGGATCGGGTAGAACTTGGTGCTCTTGATCGGCCCCATCTTGTCGACCGCCTCGCCGGTGATGTTGATGATGCGGCCGAGCGTCTCCTTGCCCACCGGGATCGAGATCGGCCCGCCGGTGTCGTTGACCGGCATGCCGCGGGTGAGACCGTCGGTCGCGGCCATGGCCACCGTGCGCACCTGGCTCTCGCCGAGATGCTGGGCTACCTCGAGCACCAGCTTCGCGGAGTACGCGAAGACGTCGGTGCTGCCCGCGCCGGGCACCTCGAGCGCGCTGTAGATGGAAGGCAGCTTGCCGGGCTCGAACTCCACGTCGACGACCGGTCCGATCACCTGCACGATCTTGCCCTGATTCATATCGATCCCTCCGAGGCTAGGCCTCGACCGCTTGTCTGAGCGCTTCGGCGCCGCCGACGATGTCCAGGAGCTCCTTGGTGATCCGCTCTTGGCGTGCCTTGTTGTACTGGATGGTCAGCACGCCGATCATCTCCTTGGCGTTCTTGGTGGCCGCTTCCATCGCGGTCATCCGGGCCCCGTACTCGCCCGCCACCGACTCCATGAGCGCCCGATACACCTGGGTGGTCACGTGCCGCGGCAGTAGCGCAGCCAGGATCGCCTCCGGGCTCGGCTCGTAGATGTAATCGCCCGCCGCCGCCTCACCCTCCCCCTGCCCCACGGTCTCCGGCTCGATGGGCAGGAGCTGCTCGCGCTTCACGCGCTGGACCGCGACGGAGCGGAACTCGTTGTACATCAGGTGGACCTCGTCCACCTCGCCCGCGAGGTACTCCTGCATCAGCCCGCCGGCCAGCTCCTGGGCGTGGGAGTACGCGAGGCGATCGAAGAAGCCGAGCATCTCGGACTTGACCTCGTACGGGCGCCGGCGGTAGAAGTCGCGCGCCTTCTTGCCCACCACCACCAGGGTGACGCCCGTCGCGCCCTGCTCGCGCAGGAAGGCCAGCGAGGCGCGCAGGATGTTGGAGTTGAACGCCCCGCACAGCCCCTTGTCGGCGGTGATGATCACGAGCCGCTTGCGCGCGGCGTCCCGGCGCACCAGCAGCGGATGCGCCTCCCCCTCCGCGCGGCGGACCAGACTCGACAGCAGCTCGGCCATCTTTATCGCGTAGGGCCGCGCGGACATGATCCGTTCCTGGGCCCGGCGCAGCTTGGCCGCGGCCACCAGCTTCATGGCGCGGGTGATCTTCTGGGTGGACTCGACGGAGCGGATCCGACGGCGAATGTCGCGGAGGGTCGCCATGGCTCTCCCGCTCTCAGGCGGCCTTGATGCCCCGCGCGGTCAGGAACTCCGCCTTCGCCGCGTCGATCGCGCTCCCGAGCGCGGCGCGCAGGTCGTCGGTCAGCTCCTTCTTGTTGGCGACGTCGCTCAGCACCTGCGCGTTCTTCCGCTCCAGGAACCCGAACAGGAACTCCTCGAAGGGCCGGATCTGGTCGATCGGCATGTCGTCGAGGTGACCCTGGGTGCCCGCGAAGATGATCGCGATCTGCCGCTCGACCGACAGCGGCTGGTACTGGCCCTGCTTGAGCAGCTCCACCATGCGCTGGCCGCGGGCGAGCTGGAGCTGGGTGGCGCGATCGAGGTCTGAGCCGAACTGGGCGAAGGCGGCCAGCTCGCGGTACTGGGCGAGGTCGAGGCGCAGCTTGCCCGCGATCTGGCGCATCGCCTTGATCTGCGCCGAGCCGCCCACTCGCGAGACCGAGATGCCCGCGTTGACCGCGGGCCGGATGCCCGCGTAGAAGAGGTCCGACTCCAGGTAGATCTGCCCGTCGGTGATCGAGATCACGTTGGTCGGGATGTAGGCCGATACGTCGCCGAGCTGCGTCTCGATGATCGGCAGCGCGGTGAGCGAGCCGCCCTTCAGCTCGTCGTTCAGCTTGGCCGCGCGCTCGAGGAGCCGCGAGTGGAGGTAGAACACGTCGCCGGGATACGCCTCGCGGCCCGGCGGCCGGCGCAGGAGGAGCGAGAGCTGACGATACGCGGTGGCGTGCTTGGAGAGATCGTCGTAGATGCAGAGCGCGTGGCGACCGGAGTCGCGAAAGTACTCGCCCATCGCGCAGCCCGCGTAGGGCGCGATGTACTGGAGCGGGGCCGACTCGGAGGCGGAGGCCACCACCACCGTGGTGTAGGCCATGGCTCCGGTGTCCTCGAGCACCTTCACGACCTGCGCGACCGTCGACCGCTTCTGGCCGATGGCCACGTAGAAGCAGAAGACCCCCTGCCCCTTCTGGTTGATGATCGAGTCGACCGCGATGGCGGTCTTGCCGGTGCCGCGGTCGCCGATGATCAGCTCGCGCTGGCCGCGGCCGATCGGGATCATCGCGTCGATCGACTTGATCCCGGTCTGGAGCGGCTCCTTGACCGATCGACGGTCGACCACGCCCGGCGCGTACCGCTCGATGGCCCGGAACTCCTTCGACTCGATCGGGCCCTTCCCGTCCACCGGCTGCCCGAGGGCGTTGACCACGCGGCCGACGAGGGCCTCGCCCACCGGCACCTGCGCGATGCGCTTGGTGCGCGCGACCGGATCGCCCTCCTTGATCTTGGTGTCGTCGCCGAGGAGCACCGCGCCGACGTTGTCGGCCTCCAGGTTCAGGACGAGTCCGAACACCCCGCCCGGGAATTCCAGCAGCTCGCCGGCCAGCGCCTTCTCGAGCCCGTAGATGCGCGCGACGCCGTCGCCGACCTCGATCACGCGTCCCGCTTCCTTGAGGTCGACCTCGGCCTCGTAGCCCTGGAGCTGACGCTTGATGATGTCGCTGATCTCTTCCGCCTTGATCATGTCCTATCCCCTTGCCAGCCGCTGGCGCATGCGCGCGAGCTGCCCGTCGAGACTGCCGTCGAGAATGAGGCTGCCGACCTGGGCGATGAACCCGCCGAGCAGCGAGGCGTCGACCTGCTCCTCCAGGATGATGCGCTTGCCGAGGGCCTGCTCGAGCCGCGCGGAGAGCTTCTGCTTCTCGGCGTCGGTGAAAGCCACCGCGGTCCGCACCTGCGCGCGGGCCCGGCCGAGGTCGGCGTCCACCATCGCCCGGTAGGCGGCGATGATCTCGGGGAGATGGTTGGCGCGGCCGCGCTCGGCCACGAGGCCGACGAAGTCCTGCACGAGCTTGCGCGCACCGATCTTCTGCGCGATCGCGGTGGCCACCCCGCGCCGATCGACCGGCTTGATCCAGGGCCGGGTCAGCACCGCGTGCGCGCCCCCGTTCTCCGCGAGGACCGCGGCCAGCTGCTCGAGCTCGCGACCGATGGCCTCCGCCTCGCCGCTCGCGTGCGCGAGCTCGAAGAGCGCCTTCGCGTAGCGGCGCGCGGTGCCCTCGTGCGCCCGCATGGGCTAGTTGACCCGCTCCACGCGGTTGATGGCGTCGTCGACGATGCGGCGATGGTCCTCGTCGCGCAGGCTCTTGCGGATGAGCCGCTCGGCCACGCTCGTCGCGAGGTCCGCGACCTCCTGCCTCAGTTCCTGGCGCGCGCGCCGCACGTCCTGCGCCATCTCGCTGCGGGCCGCCTCCACCAGGCGCGCCGCCTCCGCCCGCGCGGCGTCCACCAGGCGGCGCTGCTCCTCCGCGGCGTCCTTCAGCGCGGTGGCGCGGATGGACTGCGCCTCCGCGAGCGAGGCCTGCAGCTTGGCCGCGTGGTCGGCGCGCTCGCGCTCGGCCTCCGCGCGGGCGGCCTTCGCCTCCTCGAGCGAGCTCCGGATGGCCTCGGTGCGCTCGTTCATCTTGGCCAGGAGCGGCTTGTAGAGCAGCTTGATCAGGATGAAGAGCAGCAGGCCGAAGTTGATCGCCTGGATGACGAGGGACTTGTCGAGGCTGATGAGCCCACCGCCCCCCTCGTTGGCCAGCGCGGCCGACGGGACCGCTCCGAGCAGAAGCGCAGCGATGGCGAGTACGCGCATCATGGTGAATTCTCCGGCCGAACGCTATTGTGAAGAAAGGAACAAAGGGTATCCGAGTATCGCCGCGAGCCCTGGGGCTGTCAAGCCTCTTGGGGCCGCGCGATGACCCCGCCGCCGACCACCAGATCGCCCTGATAGAAGACGACCGACTGGCCCGGGGCCGGCGCCCACTGGGCCTGGGCGAAGCGCACGCGGACCCGCGGCGGGGCCGTGGGCCCCTGCCCCGGAATCTCCTGGGCTAACTGTTCTGCTGGGTCCGCTGACGGCTCCCCTAGCGACTCAATGACCGCCGGAGCTGGCGCATGGCTGTGCCGGATCTTGGCCGTGACCTCGAGTGGGCCAGTCAGGGCCGCAACTGAGATGAAATTGGCCTGCTCGGCCACCAGCGTGTCCATCTCGGCCGCGGCCGCCTCTCCGACCACGAGGGCGTTGCGGTCCGGGTCGAGCGCGGTGACGTAGAGCGGTCGGCGCGAGACCAACCCGAGTCCGCGTCGCTGGCCCACCGTGTAGGAGGCCAGGCCGCCGTGCTGGCCGAGCACGGTACCCTGCCCGTCCACGATCGGGCCCGGCGCGAAGGCCTCCGGGACCCGTCGGCGGAGGAAGCCGCGGTAGTCGTCGTCGGGAATGAAGCAGATCTCCTGGCTCTCCGGCTTGTCGGCAGTCTCGAGGCCCACGGCCCGCGCCTTCTCGCGCACCGCCTCCTTGGTGAAATCACCCACCGGGAAGCGCGCGGCCGCGAGCTGCGCCTGCGTCAGCGGCCAGAGGAAGTCGGACTGGTCCTTGCGCGCGTCGCGACCCCGCCAGAGCAGGAACCGCCCGCTCTCGCGGTCGCGGGTGATGCGCGCGTAGTGGCCGGTGGCGACCGCGGCCGCGTCCCACGCGCGGGCTCGCTGCAGGAGCGAGCCGAACTTGACGTCGCGGTTGCAGGCCACGCATGGCACCGGCGTGCGCGCCTGCACGTACGCGCGGGCGAACGGCTCGATGACCGCGCGCGCGAACTCGCGTTCGGTGTTGAGGAGGTAATACGGGATGCCGAGGCGGCGTGCGACCGCGCGTGCGTCGGCGACCGTCTCGGGCGAGCAGCAGCTGCCGAACTTGCGCGTGGCCTCTTCCGCCTCGTGCCACGGCCAGACCCGGAGCGTGACCCCGACGACGTCGTGGCCCTGCTCGACCAGCAGCGCGGCCGCGACCGACGAGTCGACCCCGCCGCTCATTCCCACGACGATGCGCACGGCCATGGCGACGACGAATCTCTCTCGACGACGGGCGCTAGCGCGAAGTCGCGATCAGCTCGTTGAGCCGGTCGAGCTCCTCGCGAGAGGAGTACGCGATCTCGATGCGGCCCGCGCGCTCGTTGCCGACGATGCGCACGCGCGTGGCGAGTGCGACGCGCAGCGCGTCCTCGACCGCGGCGAGCTCGGGCGACCGGCGCAGTGTCCGGCGCGTGGGCTGTGCGCGCTTGGCTTGCACGCCTTGCTCGGTCGCGCGCACCGACCACGAGTGCGCGAGGATCTCCTCGCGGAGCTTCAGCTGGTCGGCAGGGGAGTCGAGCGAGAGCAGCGCGCGGGCGTGACCCATCGCGAGCCGACCGGAGCGCAGATCCGCCTGGATCGTGTCGGGCAGCTTCAGAAGACGCAGGCAGTTTGCGACGCTGCTCCGGTCCCGCGCAACTCGCTGGGCGAGCTCTTCCTGCGTCCACCCAAACTCGGCGAGCAGCCGCTGGTAGGCTTCCGCCTCTTCCATCGGGTTCAGGTCCTCGCGGAGCAGGTTCTCCACCAGGGCCAGCTCGAGGGTCTCGGCATCGGTCGCATCCCGGATCACGGCAGGGATTCTCGTTATTCCAGCCATCTTTGCGGCACGCCAGCGGCGCTCGCCGACCACCAGCTGATAGGCCTCGCCGAAGCGCCGGACAACCACGGGCTGCAGGAGGCCGCTTTGCTTCAGCGACTCCGATAGGTCATGTAAAGCCTTATCATCAAAGTCTTTTCTGGGCTGCTTCGGATTGGCGCTGATCGAGTCGATCGGCAGCTCGACCACCGGGCCTGGAATCGCATCCTGTCCGGTCGATGGGGCAGGGGAGGAGGAAAGCAGGGCACCGAGGCCCCGCCCGAGGCCATGCTGGCGATTAACCATGAGAAATTACCTCTCTGGCGAGATCGAGATACGCGGTGGATCCCGCGGACCGGAGGTCATAAAGCATGATGGGCTTCCCGTGGCTCGGCGCCTCGCTGAGCCGGATATTCCGAGGGATCACGGTAGTCAGGACCTGATTCCCGAGATGCTGCTGGGCCTCCGCGCGAACCTGGGCCGCGAGGCTGGTCCGGCCATCGAACATCGTGAGGACGACCCCTTCGACCCTGAGGTGCGGATTGAGCCGCTCCCGGACCAGGCTGATGGTTTTGATAATGTGGGCCAGCCCCTCCATCGCGTAGTACTCGCACTGTAGCGGAACGAGCGCGGAGTCGGCCGCAGCGAGCGCGTTCAGGGTGAGGAGCCCCAGGGAGGGCGGGCAGTCGATGATCGCGTAGTCATAGGTCTCCCTGACAGCCGCGAGCGAGTTCTTGAGACGACCCTCGCGGTGGTCCTGGCTGACGAGCTCGATTTCCGCGCCGACCAGGTCGATGTCCGATGGGACCAGATCCAAGAAGGAAATGATCGACGTGACAACTACATCGGTTATCGGCAAATCTTCGAGAAGGACGTGGTACACCGTTCGCTCGAGCCCAGCCTTATCTATTCCGAGGCCCGTCGTCGCATTGCCCTGCGGGTCGAGATCGACAAGCAGCGTACGCTTTTCAGCCAGGGCAAGCCCGCAGGCAAGATTGACTGCGGTCGTGGTCTTGCCGACGCCACCCTTCTGATTGACTATCGCGACCGACTTGGCCAGGACAACTTCCTCCGGGCTAGATGTTTCACGTGGAACACGATTCCGAAGGGCTTTGTTCCACGTGGAACATAAGCCTCACGTTCCACGTGGAACAGTACTCTCTTTCATTCGCCTGAGGAAGACCCGAGAAGCTCGACCGCCAGGAGCCTCGATCTGTAATACCTCGAATCCGTGTTTCGCTGCGGATCGAGGGGACCCGGCGATCAGGATGGCGCCCCCAGGGCGGGCGTAATCCGCCCCGATGGCGGAGATGGAGGCTTCGCCTCCGACAGCCCGAGTTACTACCGCATCAAACCCTTCCGCAAGGCCCGGATCCTGCTCGATGAGATCCTCGGCTCGACCCTCGAGCACGCGGACGTCGGGTAGGGCCAGCTCGCGGCAGACCGCTAGCAGAAAGGAGATCCGCTTACGCTTCGACTCGACGAGGGTGAGCGTGATCCGATCGTCGACCAGCCGGAGCGGCAAGCCGGGGATTCCGCTGCCCGCGCCTATGTCGACGAGACTGATCGGCCGAGCCGGCAGGAGGCGGAGGAAGAGCAGAGAGTCGAGAAAAAGCCCCCGGACGATCTCCGCTGGTGACTCGAGTGCGGTCATCCGGTGCACTCGGTTCCACTTGACGAAGAGATCCAGGTATCGCTGAAAGCGCGTTCGGTGGATTGCGGTGGCGGGAAACCCGGTCAGGGCCGGGATTGCCGCGAGCAGATCAGCGAGTACGTCCGGAGCGTGGCGGGCGGCCATCGGGGTAAAGAGTACCCCGGCCGCCGCCTCTTGGATCAGGCCTTCTTCGCTGCGCGAGCCGGGGCTTTCTCCGGCTTCTTGCCGAACCGCTCCAAATATTTCTGCTGGGCGATCTGAAGGACGTTCGAGAGCGTCCAGTACAGCACGAGGCCGGCCGGCAGGTTCAGGAACATGAAGGTGAACACGACCGGCATGAACAGCATCATCTTCGCCTGGCGCGGGTCGCCCATCACCGGGGTCATCTTCTGCTGGATGAACATCGAGATGCCCATCAGAATCGGCAAGACATAGGTGGGATCGTGGGCCGCCAGGTCGCAGATCCAGAGGTCAGTCCCGAACAACCGGCCGAAGCAGATGAAGGGGGCGTTCTGGATCTCCACCGAGACCGAGAGCGCGACGTACAGCGCATAGAAGATCGGAATCTGCACCACCATCGGCAGGCAGCCGCCGAGCGGATTCACCTTGTGAGCCCGGTAGAGCTCCATCGTCTCGCGCTGCAGCCGCTGAGGGTCGCTCTTATACTTCGAGCGGAGCGCGTTGATCTGTGGCTGGAGCGACTGCATCGCCTTCATCGACGTCATGCTCTTGATCGTCAGCGGGAAGAAGAGCACCTTCGTGATCACGGTCAGCAGGATGATCGCGACGCCGTAGTTGTGGGTGAACTCGTAGAAGCGGTGCATCACCCACAGGATGGGCACGGCCAGCCACTCCATCGGCAGGCCTCCATAGGCCTGCGGAACCGGGAACCCACCGAAATATATGGACTTTTCCAGTCCACTCCCCACCGCCTTCAGCCGGTCGTGCTCCTTCGGCCCCAGGTAGCTCTGGATCTCGCCTTCCCAGATCTGGCCAGGCTTCAGGTCAGATAACGGAATACGGACAGCTACTTGTGACAAGTCGACGGGCTTGGCAGCATCCGCCTTGGGCTCGCTGAGCTTGGCCTCGGAGAGCAGCATGCCGGCGCTCTTCGGGATGAGCGCGGTCAGGTACCACTCGCTCTCGAGACCGATCCACTGGCCCGGTCCCGAGAAGTCGACGCTCTTGGCCAGCACCTCTCGGTGCACCGATCCGTCCGCCAGCCGGACCACGCGAATCGGGTGCTGGCCCTGGAATTTCTCGGGCGCATCCTTCGAGGGCTCCGCGGGTGCGATCCACGCGAGCTGGAGCTCCGCGCTCTGCGGCACTGCCTGGCGGTTCTCGACCTTGAGGCGGTGCTCGATCACGTAACTGTCGGCGAGGAACCGCAGCGTCTCGGTGACGCGCAGCCCGAAGCCGTCCTCGCCGGTCAGCACGATCTCGCCGCTCGGCGTCGACGGTCCGAGGACCAGCTTGTCGGTCGAGAGCCGGAATCCGATCGGCCGCGGCGGCTGGCCCGGCCGCACCACCGCGAGCCCGCGGGACATCAATCCGCCCGCGACGACGAACGGCTTCTCGCCGCGATAGCGCAGCTCCCACGCGCGGAGCTGACCGCCGACGCTATTGATCTCCGCGTGATAGAGCGGGCTCTCGATCTCGGCGATCCGGTCCGGCACGGGCACCACGTCCTTCGGCGGAACCGGGACCGCGGCAGCGGCGCCGGCCAACGACGGCGTCTCGGGCGCCTTGGTTGGAACTGCCGGGGCCTCGGTCTTCTGGGGCGCCTTCTGCTGCTCCGGCTCGTGCCGCATGAAGATCGCCGGATAGATCATCAGCAGCGCGGCCATCAATAGCAGCGCCAGCGTCGTCCGCTTGTCCATTACCCTCTCGATCGGCTCGGTGGCGGATCGTATCCGCCGGGATTCCAGGGGTGGCATCGCGCGAGCCGGCGGGCGGCGAGCGCCGCCCCTCGTACGAGCCCATGCTCGATCAGCGCCTGCCGCGCGTACTCGGAGCAGCCCGGCATGAACCGGCACGTGCTTGGCAGCAGGGGCCGCAACAGCAGCTGATACCCACGCACCACGGACGCCGCGATTCGCCCCGCGCTCATGCCCGGGACCCCGGACGTCCGAGCGCTTCGGCCAGGCGGCGCATGTCGTCGATCAACTCGGGGAAGGGGCGGGTCGCCGCGCTGGGTCGAGCAACTACCACCATCTCGATGTCGGGAGCCATCTGCTCCCGAACCTGGCGGTAAGCCTCGCGAATCCGGCGCCGGGCTCGGTTGCGCCGGGCCGCGCCGCGCAGCTGGCGGCTCACCGCGAAGCCCACGCGACGGCCCTTGGCCGGTCGCCAGAGGACGACGAAGCTGCCTCGCTCGTGCCGGCTGCCACGCTGGAAGACCGTCTGGAAATCTGCCGCTCGCCGGAGGCGCTCGCCTCGAGGCAGCGCCAACGCCGCCGGAGCCTTCGCCACCGTGGCTGCGCTAGACGGTGAGGCGCTTGCGTCCCTTTGCGCGCCGCCGCTTCAGGACCTTTCGCCCGCCCTGCGTCTTCATCCGCGAGCGAAATCCGTGCGTCTTCTTGCGCCGGCGCACATTGGGTTGGAACGTCCTCTTCATCAGCGAAACTCCCCTCTAGGTAGAAGAACCCACGTAGTCTACGGACCACCCCTACCCAAGTCAAGGTACGTGAGGGCCTTGCGGCCCCACTCGACGGTGTGGTAGGGTCGCCTCCCGCTCGGCCGCAGGGTCCGCGCGGTGCGGAGTTCGCCGTACTTGTTGGCTGCACCACGGAGTGGATGAGACGTCGCGACCTGGTCCGCGCTCGTTGCGCTTCCGGAACCCAGGCCCTCCAGGATGCCCCCGGTTATCCACACCTGTGGATAACTATGTGTGTAACTCCTTGCGGCGCCGCCGACCAAGGGCCTGACAATGCTTGACTCTTTGTGGACCCGCCTCCTGGCAACGATGGAGGGAAAGATCCCCGAAACCGCCATCGACTCGTGGTTGCGGCCGTGCCGCGTCACCGCGATGGAAGGCGATCTCATCCACATCGCGGCGCCCAACAAGTACAGCCGCGACTGGCTCGTGCAGCACTACACCGAGACGCTCCAGTCGGCCGCGCGCAGCGTGCTGGGCGGCAATCCGGTCATCTCCATCGAGATCGACCGTGAGCCGGACCGCGCCCCGGTGGCGCCGCGCGAGGCTCCGGCGGTCCCGCTCTCGAACGGCCTGTCGCCCCGCTATACGTTCTCGTCCTTCGTGGTCGGCAACTCGAACCAGTTCGCGCAGGCGGCCTGCCAGGCGGTCGCGGAGCTGCCGTCCAAGGCCTACAATCCCCTCTTCATCTACGGTGGGGTCGGCCTGGGCAAGACCCATCTCCTGCACGCGGTCGGTCACGAGATCTCGCGGCTCTACCCGTCCCTGCGGCTGCTCTATCTCTCCACCGAGCGCTTCACGAACGATCTCATCAACGCGATCCGGTACGACCGCACCGTGGAGTTCCGGGCCAAGTACCGCACCATCGACCTGCTGCTGATCGACGACATCCAGTTCATCTCCGGCAAGGAGCGGACGCAGGAAGAGTTCTTCCACACCTTCAACGACCTCTACGAGGCGCGGAAGCAGATCATCGTCTCGTCCGACTCCGCGCCCAAGGAGATTCCCGAGATCGAGGAGCGCTTGCGCTCCCGGTTCGAGTGGGGGCTCATCGCCGACATCCAGCCCCCCGACTTCGAGACCCGGGTCGCGATCCTCAAGAAGAAGGCGGAGATCGAGCGCGTCCGCCTGCCCGACGACGTCGCCTACCTGATCGCGAGCCGGATCAAGGCCAACATCCGCGAGATCGAGGGGTCGCTCACCCGCATGATCGCCTTCTGCTCGCTGAGCGGGCGGGAGATGACGGTGGAGCTCGCCCAGGAGGTGCTCTCCGACCTCTGGGGCGAGGACGAGAAGATCATCACCATCGAGCACATCCAGCGGAAGGTGGCCGAGTTCTTCGGGGTGAAGCTCGGGGACATGCGCGCCAAGAACCGTACCAAGGCGGTGGCGTTCCCGCGGCAGATCGCGATGTTTCTCGCGCGCCAGCTCACCCACGCCTCGCTGACCGAGGTTGGCCGCACCTTCGGGGGCAAGGACCACACCACGGTCCTGCACGCGGTGGAGAAGATCCAGGGCCTGCTGCAAGACGATCCCAAATTCAAGAAGACCATCGACACACTTACCCAGAGCATCTCCCTGTGATCCACGCTCTCGCCACGGCTACCCACGGACCTATCCACGAGTCCGCGGCGCGCAAGTGCCACCGCGGGCCGCACTTTTCTCCGCTCCCTCGCTGTCCACAGCTCCGCCGGGTCTTACGACGACGAGAGCTTTTATTTCTTTTCAATCACTGAAACAACGGAGAGTCTTATGGAAGTGCATGTGGATCGGGACGCGTTCATCCGCGGTCTCCAGATGGCGCACAACGTGGTGGAGCCGCGTCAGACGCTACCGGTGCTGGCCAACGTGCTCCTCGAGGCCCAGGGCGAGACGTTGCGGATGACCGCCACCGATCTCGAGGTGAGCGTGCGGGTGACCGGCCCGGCCAAGGTGGTGAAGCCGGGGACGATCACGATCTCGGCGCGCAAGCTGATGGAGATCGTGAAGGAGCTGCCCGCCGCGCCGCTCGCCATCAAGGTGCAGGAGAACGCGTGGGTCGCCCTCCGCTGCGCCGGCGCGTCCTATCGTCTGGTCGGCCTGACCCCCGAGGAGTTCCCCGCAGTGGGCGACGGGGCGAGCACTGGCTGGCTGACCATCGACGGCAAGGTCCTGCGCGAGATGCTCGGGCAGACCACCTTCGCGATATCCCACGACGAGAGTCGGTACGCCCTCAACGGGGTCCTGCTCGCGGTGCACGACAAGGAGCTGCGCATGGTCGCCACCGACGGCCATCGCCTCGCCCTCGCGGTGCGCCCGTTGCCCTCGGCGGGGCCGGCGATGTCCGGCATCGTGCCGCGCAAGGCGGTGCAGGAGGTGGCCCGCATCGTGGGCTCGGGCGAGGAGGTGCAGATCGCGATCAGCGAGAACCAGTTCATGCTCAAGATGCCCAACGTGCTGCTGATGGCGCGGCTCATCGAGGGCACGTTCCCGAACTACGAGCAGGTGGTGCCCCGCTCGCATCCGCACCGGATCACCCTGTCGCGCCCGGGACTGACCGCGGCGCTCCGACGCGTGTCGGTTCTCTCCGAGGAGCGCACCAAGCCGGTGCGCTTCCTGCTCTCACCGGGGATGCTCAAGCTCACCGCGAACAGTCCCGACTACGGGGAAGCGGAGGAGCAGATGGAGGCGCAGTTCGCGGGTGAAGAGATCGCGATCGGCTTCAACTCGCGCTACGTGCTCGACACGCTCGGCGCGCAGGACGGCGAGCAGGTTTTGATCGAATTGAAGGACGGTTTGAGCCCCGGAGTGTTCAAAAGCTTCGAGGACGAGGGAAGCCTGTGTGTTATCATGCCCATGAGGATTTGACCTCTCATGGGAGCGAAAATCGTTGCAGATTGACAGGGTAGAACTGTCTGATTTTCGCAACTATCGAACCCTCTCCCTCGCGCCGGCGCCCCACCTGAACGTCCTGAGCGGCCTCAACGCTCAGGGCAAGACGAACCTCCTCGAAGCGCTCGGCGTCCTGCTCCTTGGTCGCTCGTTTCGTGGCGCCAAGGCGGCGGACATGCTCGGCTGGGACGCATCGAGCGCCCTCGTGACCGGCGAGATCCGGCGTGCCGACACGGTGCGCGCGGTCCGTCGCGCCATCACGCGCCGCGATGACGGTACCTGGGGCGTGGGAGGCGAGGGTTGCTCCTGGGCGCGCGCCATCGGCTTCGGGTGGCAGGACCTGGCCATCCTCATCGACGGCCCGCAGGCGCGCCGGAGCTTCATCGACGGATTTGCGGGCAAGCTCTACTCGGCCCACCTGAGCGGGGTGCGCCGCTACCGGCAGATCCTCGCGCGCCGGAATCACCTCCTGCAGAGCGGGCTCACCGGCTCCGCGATCCGCAGCGCGCTCGCTCCGTGGAGCGAGCAGCTCGCGCGGGTCGGGCTCGAGATCGTCGGGCGGCGTCGCACCGCCCTGGAGGCGCTCCAGGAGGAGGCGCGCACCCTGTATCCGACGCTGGCCGGAACCGGCGAGGTCTCCTTGCGCTACTGTGGCGGTCTTCCTGACGAGGCCGGCGAGGCGGACGTCGTGGCCGCCCTGGAGGTGCGGCTCGCGGAGGAGGTTCGGCGCGGGCAGACCGTCGTCGGACCGCATCGCGACGATCTCCTCATCGAGGTGGACGGCCGAGACTTGCGTCTCTACGGCTCGCGAGGCCAGCAGCGGCTGATGGCCCTGGCCCTGCGTCTGGCCGAGGCGGGCCCGGTGGCGCGCGCGGTCGGCAGCGCGCCGGTGCTGCTGCTCGACGACGCGCTGTCCGAGCTGGACCCGCAGGTGGAAGCCCGCGTGCTCGAGCACGTGGCGACGGCCGGCCAGGTATTCCTCACCACCGCCGATCCGACCCTGCCGGAGGCCCGGCGGGCGACCTGGTGGGACATCCGGGGCGGCCGCGTGGCCGAGCCGGCGCTGCGCGCGGTCCGGGGGGCCGCCTGATGGCCGACACGTACACCGCGAGCGACATCAAGGTGCTCGAGGGGCTGGAGGCGGTCCGCAAGCGCCCGGCCATGTACATCGGCGACACCGGCGCCTACGGGCTGCACCACCTGGTGTACGAGGCGGTCGACAACGCGGTCGACGAGGCGCTCGCGGGCTACTGCGACAGCATCAAGGTCATCCTCCACTCCGACGGCTCCTGCTCGGTGGGCGACAACGGGCGCGGCATCCCGGTCGACATCCACAAGGAGAGCGGCAAGCCGGCCGCCGAGGTCGTGCTCACCGTGCTGCACGCGGGGGGCAAGTTCGAGCACTCGGCCTACAAGGTCTCGGGCGGGCTGCACGGCGTCGGCATCTCGGTGGTGAACGCGCTCTCGGAGTGGCTCGAGATCGACATCCGTCGCCAGGGCAACGTGTGGACGCAGCGCTACGAGTACGGGGTGCCCACCGGCGAGCTCACCGTGGGCGAGAAGACCACGAAGCACGGCACCATCGTGCGGTTCAAGCCCGACGCCAAGATCTTCGAGGAGACCACGTTCTCCTTCGACACGCTGTCGAACCGCCTCCGCGAGCTCGCCTTCCTCAACAAGGGCCTCAAGATCGTCATCGAGGACGAGCGCGACGGGCGCAGCCACACCTTTCTCTACAAGGGCGGCATCATCGAGTTCATCAAGCACCTGAACCAGAACAAGACCGTGATCCATCCCAAGGTCCTCTTCTTCGAGGGCAAGAAGGACAACATCGAGGTCGAGGTCGCGCTCCAGTACAACGACGGCTACCAGGAGAGCGTGTTCTCCTTCGCCAACAACATCAACACCCGCGAGGGCGGCACCCACCTCACCGGGTTCCGCGCCGCGCTGACCGGCACCCTGTCGAACTACGCCAAGGCCAACGGCTTCCTCAAGAACTTCAAGGGCGACGTCAGCGGCGACGACGTGCGCGAGGGCCTGACCGCGGTGGTCTCGGTGCGCATCCCCGACCCGCAGTTCGAGGGGCAGACCAAGGCCAAGCTCGGCAACTCCGACGTCAAGGGGCTCGTGCAGCAGATCGTCAACGACCGACTCGGGGAGGCCTTCGAGGAGGATCCGACCACCGCGCGCAAGATCGCCGACAAGTGCGTGCGGGCGGCCCAGGCCCGCGAGGCGGCGCGCAAGGCGCGCGAGCTGACCCGCAAGGGCGGGCGCGACGACGAGGGGCTCTCGGCCAAGCTGGCCGACTGCTCCGAGCGCGACCCCCAGTTCCGCGAGATCTTCCTGGTCGAGGGCGATTCCGCGGGCGGCTCGGCCAAGCAGGGGCGCGATCGCAAGGTGCAGGCGGTGCTCCCGTTGCGCGGCAAGATCATCAACGCGGAGAAGGCGCGCTACGACAAGGTCCTGTCCCACAATGAAATCCGGCTGCTGATCTCCGCCCTCGGCACCGGGATCGGCCCCGAGGAATTCGACGTCTCCAAGCTGCGCTACCACAAGGTCATCCTGATGACGGACGCCGACGTGGACGGCGCCCACATCCGGACCCTGCTCCTGACCTTCTTCTTCCGTCACATGGTGCAGGTGATCGAGGCCGGCCACCTGTTCATCGCGCAGCCGCCGCTCTTCAAGGTGAAGAAGGGGCGCGCGGAGCGGTACCTGATGAGCGAGCGGGAGATGGAGGAGTTCCTGCTCGAGCAGTGGGTGGAGAAGGCGAGCGTGAAGGTCCCCGGCAAGGCGGCGCCCCTGCGGGGCGAGGCGCTTCTGGAGGCTCTCAAGCGGGTGCTGGAGTTCCGGACCCTCTTCGGCAAGCTCGCCCGGCGCGGGGTCCCGGGCGCGGTCCTCGACGCGCTCGTCCGGAAGAAGTTCCGCGCGAGCAAGCGCGGGGTGGGGGACGCGGAGATCGCGGCCGCGGTGGCGGAGGCCGCCGCGGAGCAGCCCGGCGGGTCGGCCCACGTGGCGAGCGAGAACGGCGACGCGGGCACCATCGTGGTGGCGGGCCCGCACCCGGCGCACTTCAGCGTCGACGTGCTGAAGTCGCCCGACTACGCCCAGCTCCTCGATCTGCACGCGGAGATCGCGGGGATGCACAAGGGACCGTGCGTCATCGTCGACGCCTCCGAGAAGGAGACGACCACCCACAGCCTCGACGAGCTGATGCGGGTGATCATGGACATGGCCAAGGACGGCGCCACCCTGCAGCGCTACAAGGGCCTGGGCGAGATGAACCCCGAGCAGCTGTGGGAGACCACCATGAACCCGGAGACGCGCACCCTCCTCCGCGTGACCATGGAGGACGCGGTGGGCGCCGACGAGATGTTCACCGTCCTGATGGGCGACGCGGTGGAGCCGCGCCGCGAGTTCATCGAGAAGAACGCGCTCGACGTCGTCAACCTCGACATCTAGGAGCCTCCGCCGCACCATGAGCCCCGAGCGACAAGCCCCCGTCCCGATCGAAGAGGAGATGCGGAAGTCGTACCTCGACTACGCCATGTCCGTCATCGTCGGGCGCGCGCTGCCCGACATCCGGGACGGCCTCAAGCCGGTCCACCGGCGGGTGCTCTTCGCGATGCACGAGCTGGGGCTCACCTGGAACCGGGCCTACAAGAAGTCGGCCCGCGTGGTCGGCGAGGTGCTCGGCAAGTACCACCCGCACGGCGACGCGCCGGTCTACGAGGCGCTCGTGCGAATGGTCCAGGAGTTCTCCCTCCGCTACCCCCTGGTGGACGGGCAGGGCAACTTCGGCTCCATCGACGGCGATCCGCCCGCGGCGATGCGCTACACCGAGACCCGCCTGGCCAAGATCGCCCACGAGCTGCTCGCCGACATCGAGAAGGACACCGTCGACTTCACGCCCAACTTCGACGAGTCGCTGCAGGAGCCGCTGGTTCTGCCCACCAAGGTTCCGAACCTGCTCGTCAACGGCTCCTCCGGCATCGCGGTGGGCATGGCCACCAACATCCCGCCGCACAACCTCCGCGAAGTCGTCGACGCGCTGGTGCGGGTGATCGACGAGCCGGACGTCTCGATCGACGAGCTGATGAAGCTGGTCCCGGGGCCCGACTTCCCGACCCGCGGCTACATCTACGGCCGGAGCGGGATCCGCGAGGCCTACACCACCGGGCGCGGCATCATCACCCTGCGGGCGAAGGCCCACGTGGAGAAGATGCGGGGCGGGCGCGAGGCCATCATCGTCACCGAGCTGCCGTACCAGGTGAACAAGGCCTCGCTGATGGAGAAGATCGGCGAGCTGGTGCGCGACAAGCGCATCGAGGGTATCAGCGAGCGCCGCGACGAGTCGAACCGTGAGGGCATCCGGATCGTGCTGGAGCTGGGCCGCGGCGAGATGCCGCAGATCGTGATCAACCAGCTGTACAAGCACACCCAGATGCAGACCACCTTCGGGGTGATCATGCTCGCCCTCGTGGGGCGGCGGCCGCAGGTGGTGAACCTGAAGCAGATGCTGCAAGAGTTCATCGCGTTTCGGCGGGAGGTGGTCACCCGCCGGACGAAGTACGACCTCGCCCGCGCGGAAGAGCGCGCCCACATCCTGGAGGGGCTGCGCAAGGCGGTCGACCAGCTCGACCTGGTGATCCGCCTCATCCGCCAGGCCGAGAGTCCGGACGCCGCGAAGGACGCCCTGGTGCGCCAGCTGCAGCTCTCCGAGATCCAGGCCAAGGCGATCCTGGACATGCGGCTGCAGCGCCTCACCCAGCTCGAGCGCCACAAGATCGTCGAGGAGCACGAGCAGACGCTCGCCCTCATCGCCGACCTCAAGGGCATCCTCGCCTCCGAGCAGCGCCTGCTCGGCATCATCAAGGACGAGCTCGGCGCGCTGAAGGAGGAGTTCGGCGACGAGCGCCGCACCGAGATCCTGGCCGAGACCCAGGACCTCACGATCGAGGACCTGCTCGCCGACGAGGACATGGTGGTCACGATCACGCGCTCCGGCTACATCAAGCGCACGCACGTGGAGGCCTACCGCAGCCAGAAGCGCGGGGGCAAGGGCGTGACCGGGATGGAGACGAAGGAGGAGGACATCGTCGAGGACCTGTTCGTGGCCTCGACCCACTCCTTCCTCCTGTTCTTCACCAACAAGGGCAAGGTGCACTGGCTGAAGGTGCACGAGATCCCCGAGGGCGGCCGCCAGGCCAAGGGCAAGGCGATGGCCAACGTGCTCTCGCTCGGCGAGGCCGAGCGGGTGGCCACGTGCGTGCCGGTCCGCGACTTCGAGTCGGGCGGCTACGTGCTCTTCGCCACCAAGCAGGGCAAGGTGAAGAAGACGGAGCTCTCCGCCTTCTCGCACCCGCGCGCCGGCGGCATCCAGGCCATTTCCCTGGAGGACGGCGACGAGGTGATGGGGGCCCGCCGCACCGACGGCCAGCGCGAGGTCCTGCTCTCCACCAAGCAGGGGATGATCATCCGCTTCCCGGAGGACGAGGTGCGCCCGATGGGCCGGACCGCGGCGGGCGTGCGCGGCATCGACGTCGACGAGGGCGACCAGGTCATCGCGGCCGAGACCATCAAGGAAGGCGTCACGATCCTGACCGTCACCGAACGCGGCTACGGCAAGCGCACCCCGCTCGACGAGTACCGACTCCAGGGCCGCGCCGGCAAGGGCATCATCGACATCAAGACCGCGGGGCGCAACGGCGCGGTGGTCGGCATGCTGCAGGTGCGCGAGGGCGACGACATCCTGGTGGTCACCACCAAGGGCAAGATCATCCGCGTGCACGCCGACGAGGTGACGAGCCAGGGGCGCAACACGATGGGCGTCCGCATCATCGACCTGGACGCCGACGACCAGGTGGGCAACCTGGCCCGCGTGGAGGCCGAGCAGGCCGCCCCCGACGCATCCGCGCCACCCGCGGAGTCGTCAGAGTAAGCCCCGCCGCGGGCCAAGACCCGGGGCGGGGAGACAGAGGCCGCGCAGCTGCGGCCTCTTTTTTGTTACTTTCTCACCCTCTCCGCTCGGGGAGAGGGTGAGGGGCGGTCCGAGCAGGGCAGACGGGCAGGGAGGCCGAGGCGATGCTGGACATCAAGCTGATCCGCGACGATCCCGCGGGAGTGGAGCGCGCGCTCGCCACCCGCGGGGCGACGATCTCCCTCGCCCCGATCCTGGAGGCCGACACGGCCCGCCGCCGGCTCGTGACCGAGGCCGAGGAGCTCAAGGCGGAGCGCAATCGCGCCTCGGAGGCGATCGGGCAGGCCAGGCGTCGGGGCGAGGACGCGCAGGCCGCCACCGCGCGCATGCGGGAGGTCTCCGACCGGATCAAGGCCCTCGACGCGCAGGTGAAGGAGGCGGACGGGCGGCTCGAGGCCCTGCTGCTCGAGATCCCGAACGTGCCGCACGCCTCGGTGCCGGTGGGCGCCTCCGCGGACGACAACGTCGAGGTGCGCCGCTGGGGCACCCCGCGCGCGTTCGCCTTCGCGCCGAAGCAGCACTTCGAGATCGGCGAGGCGCTCGGTATCCTCGACTTCGACCGCGCGGCCAAGATCGCCAAGGCCCGCTTCACCGTCATGTGGGGCGCGGCCTCGCGCCTGAGCCGCGCGCTCGCCCAGTTCATGCTGGACCTGCACACGCGCGAGCACGGCTTCACCGAGCTGTGGGTGCCGCACCTGGTGAATCTCGAGACCATGACCGGCGTCGCGATGCTGCCCAAGTTCGAGGAGCAGATGTTCCGCACCGTGGAGCCCGACGCGGGCCGCACCCTCTACCTGATCCCCACCGCGGAGGTGGCGCTCACCGCGCTCCACGGCGGCGAGATCCTCCCCGAGGCGGAGCTGCCGCGACGCTACTGCGCGTTCACGCCCTGCTACCGGCGCGAGGCCGGCACCTACGGCCAGGACACCAAGGGCATGATCCGGCAGCACCAGTTCGACAAGGTGGAGATGGTCAAGATCACCACGCCCGGGCAGTCCTACGACGAGCTCGAGGCGATGGTCCGGAGCGCGGAGGTGGTGCTGCAGCGCCTGGAGCTGCCGTACCGGGTGGTGGCCCTCTGCACCGGCGACATGGGCTTCCACTCCGCCAAGACCTACGACCTCGAGGTGTGGCTGCCCGGGCAGGGCAAGTACCGCGAGATCTCCTCCTGCTCGAACTGCGAGGCCTACCAGACGCGCCGGCTCGATCTGAAGTACCGGCCCGCGGGCGGCGGCCGCGTCGAGCTGGCCCACACGCTCAATGGCTCGGGTCTCGCGGTGGGGCGAACGCTGATCGCGGTGCTGGAGAACTACCAGGAGGCCGATGGATCCGTCACCGTGCCGGCCGCGCTCCGCCCGTACATGGGCGGCCTCGAGCGCATCGGGCCCGTCGGCGCGGCACGCTAGTCAGACGCGGAGGGGTGGCCGAGCCCGGTTGAAGGCGCCGGTCTTGAAAACCGGAATCCCGCAAGGGATCGGGGGTTCGAATCCCTCCCCCTCCGCCATTTTTCCTCTCAGGCGCCGGCGGCCGCCTCCACGACGGTCGCCGGCCCCGTCCCGTTCAGTGTGACCACGAGCCGACGCGCGTGGAACGCGCGCAGCGTGCTGCGGTGGCCCACGCTGACCACGGTGGTGCCCGGCAGCCTCTGGCGCAGCAGGCCGTAGAGCGTCGCCTCGGTCTGCTCGTCCACCGCGGAGGTCGCCTCGTCGAGGAAGAGCCAGTCCGGCTTCTGCACCAGCGCGCGGGCGAACGCGATGCGCTGCTGCTCGCCCGGCGAGAGCGCCTGCGCCCAGTGGGCGGATTCGCCCAGGCGGGCGGTGAGCTCGGGGAGCCCGACCGCGGTCAGGGCCTCGGCCAGCTCGGCGTCCGCGACCCCGGCCGGCGGGGTGGGGTAGCTCACCACCTCCCGGAGCGTCCCGATGGGCAGGTAGGGCTTCTGGGGCAGGAAGAGCACGCGGCCGGCCGGCGGCAGGTTCACGTCGCCGCGCCCGAAGGGCCAGATGCCCGCGATGGCCCGGAACAGCGTGCTCTTGCCCGCGCCTGACGGCCCGCTGATCAGCGCGGTGTCGCCGGGGCGAATGGCGAACGACACGTTCTCCATCAGCGGTCGCCCGCCGGGCAGCACCAGGGTCACTCCGTCCAGGTTGACCCGTCCCGCGGCGTCCGCTCCGTGGCGGACGCCCTCGATCGCGGCGTCCGCGCGCACGCGGGCCAGCGCGCGCTCGAAGCCCAGCAGGCGTAGCACCACCGCGCGCCACTCCGCGATGTCGGTGTACGACGTGATGATGAACGACAGCGAGTCCTGCACCTGGCCGAAGGCCTGGGAGGTCTGCATCAGGGCTCCGAGGGGGATCTCGCCCCGGAAGTAGCGCGGCGCCGCCACCAGGATCGGGAAGATGATCGCGGCCTGGCCGTAGCCGGCGGTGAACCAGGTGAGCCGCTTCTGCTGGCGCATGATGTCCCACCAGTTGCCCACCACCGCGCCGAAGCGCTCCCGGAAGTTCCGCATCTCGTCGGCCTCGCCGCGGTAGAGCGCCACGCCCTCGGCGTTCTCGCGGAAGCGCACCAGGCCGAACCGGAAGTCGGCCTCGTAGCGCTGCTGGTTGAAGTTGAGGCGCACCAGCGGCCGGCCGATCAGGTTCGTGAGCCAGGTGCCCGCGATGGCATAGGCCAGCGCCGCCCAGACCATGTAGCCGGGCAGCGTCACGCCCGGGCCGATGGGCAGGGTGACCGAGCCGGAAAGGCCCCACAGGATACCGAGGAAGGAGACGAGCGTCACCACCGCCCGCATGCCCCCGATGCCGAGGGTCAGCGCGCCGGTGACGAAGAGCCGCAGATCGTCGGAGATGCGCTGGTCCGGGTTGTCGGTCTCGCCCGCGGTCAGCTGCATCCGGTAGTACGAGCCGTCGGCGAGCCAGGCCCCGAGGTACCGGTCGGTGAGCCAGCGCCGCCAGCGGATCTGCAGCATCTGGTTGAGGTAGATCTGGTACACCGCGGCCACGATGTAGAGGCCGGCGAGCCACGAGAAGCGGAGCAGGAGGCTGCCGAAAGCGGCGACGTCCTTGTCCTGGAGCGAGTTGTAGAAGAGGTTGTACCACTTGTTCAGCAGGACGTTGATGAAGACGATGAAGAGGTTCAGCACGACGACGACCAGCAGGAGGCCCCGGCCCGCCCAGCGGTCCTCCGAGAACCAGTAGGGGCGGATCAGGGTCCAGGCGTCGCGCAGCATCTCACGCAGGCGGGTCATGTTGGCCTCCTCGCGACTCAGCATAGCCCACCGGGTCCTTAGCGGTAGTCCGGGTGGCCCGAATGGCATATACTCGGTGGGCTTGACGTTTGGAGAGGTGGCCGAGTCGGCCGAAGGCAGCCGCCTGCTAAGCGGTTACAGGGGCAAAACCTCTGTCCCGGGTTCGAATCCCGGCCTCTCCGCCAAGAGCGCCCTTAGCTCAGATGGATAGAGCGTCGGACTACGAATCCGAAGGCCAGAGGTTCGATTCCTCTAGGGCGCACCA
>Ga0207689_10000063_pt1 | contig 84295 bp, 55 predicted proteins | sample KBSMisM52_FD_184312 | JGI IMG/M metagenome (GOLD analysis project Ga0207689, IMG submission 184312) | Miscanthus rhizosphere microbial communities from Kellogg Biological Station, Michigan, USA - KBS Miscanthus M5-2 (SPAdes) (version 2) | ecosystem: Host-associated > Plants > Roots >...
GGATCCGCGCCTTCTCGAAGGCAAGGCAATCGTCATCACCGGCGGCGGTGGCGGCATCGGACGCGTCGTCGCCATCTTCGCCGCCGCGTGCGGAGCGCGCGTCGTCGTGAACGATGTGCGCGCCGACGCGGCCGCGGCGGTTGCAAGAGAAATCGATCCGTCCGGCGCACGCGCGATCGCCAATCACGACCAGGTGCAGCAATTCGCGGGTGCGAAGGCGTTGATCGATGCCTGCGTGGCGTCTTTCGGCCGCGTCGACGGCTTGCTGAACAGCGCCGGACTCGCCCACAACGCGCTGCCTTGGGAAGAGCCCGAAGACGAGATCCGCGCGCTCATCGACGTGAACGTGATGGGCACGATCTTCTGTGCACGCCATGCGATGCCGTTCATGATGAAGCAGGGGACGGGCTCAATCGTCAACATGAGCTCGGGCAACGCGTTCGGCACGCCGAATTCGGCGACCTATAGCGCCTCGAAGGCGGCGGTCGCCTCCGCGACCTTCAGCTGGGCGTTCGACCTTATGCCGTACGGCGTGCGCGCGAATGCCCTTTGCCCATATTCGACGACGCACATCAAGAGCTATTGGCAGGGTGTGGGCCAGCAGCTCGGTTACACGGGCGTGCGCGAATCCACTGCCAAGGAGATCGCCGGTGCGAGCGCGGTGACGAAACCCGCGCCGGAAAACCATGCGCCGCTCATCGCCTATCTTTTCAGCGACCGCGCGCGCCACATCACGTCGCAGTTCATCCAGCTTCACGGCAAGCGCATGACCCTCATCCCGCGCCACGTCGACCAGGAAACTGCTGGGCCGTTCGTGGAAGCGGAGCCGTGGACGCTCGGCTTGGTCACCAAGGCGTTCAGCCAGGACTTTGCCGACAAGCTCCAGCCCGTCGTTGATTACATGATGCGGTATCCGACGCCGTCGTGGCCCCAGGCCCCGCGCGCGGCTAACGCATGACGACGACCATGCGCCCTGATCTCGTGATCGCCAACGGCCGCGTGCTCGATCCCGGCGCGGGAATCGACGGCGATCTCGACATTGCCATCGTTCGCGGGCGCATCCACGAGGTTGCTGCGGGACTCGGCAAGCAGTTCCCGGACCGCACGATCGATGCCGGACGCGCATGGGTGATGCCGGGACTGGTCGACATCCACACGCATTGCTTCTGGGGCGGCACGTACTTCGGCATCCGTCCCGATCCCGTGGCGGGCAATACGGGCGTGACGACGTGGGTCGACGCCGGTTCGTCGGGCGCCTGGAATCTTGCCGCGTTCCGCACGATTGCCGAAACGTCGAAGCGCCGCATACGCGCGTACGTCAACGTGTCGGCCGTGGGCCTCGTCGCGCGCACTGGCGAGCTCGACAACCTCGATTACATCAACGAGGACGACCTTCTCGCCGTGATCGACGAGCACCGCGATTTCATCGTCGGCATCAAGGTGCGCATGGGGCATCCCAAACACGGCATCCTGCCGCTCGAGCGCGCGATCGCGACGGCCAGGAAAGCGCGGCTGCCCGTGATGGTCCACGTGCGCAACGGCCCGCCCGACATTCGCGACATCCTCGCCATCCTGCGCCCCGCCGACATTCTCACGCACTGCTACACCGGTGCGGACATGGCGATGGTCGCGCAGGACCTCTGGATTCCCGAAGCCCACGAAGCGCGTCGGCGCGGCGTGCTGTTCGACGTCGCGCACGGCGGGGCGTCGTTTGGCTGGAAGTCGGCGGAAGCGGGGTTCGCCGCGGGCTTTCGGCCCGACATGATCTCGAGCGATCTGCACCAGCTCAACTACTTTCCGCCGAACGTCGATCTCACCGAGACGATGAGCAAGATGCTGCACCTCGGGATGGAAATCTCCGACATCGTGCGCGCGGTCACCTCCACGCCCGCGGAGGCGATCCGGATGGAGGGGCAGGTGGGCACGCTGAAGCCTGGCGCGTTCGCCGACCTCGCCTTGTTCGAGATCGCCGACGGCGAATTCACGATGACTGACACGCACGGCGAGTCGCGGACAGCGCGCCGCAAGTTCAAGCATGTGCTGACGGTCGCCAACGGCGAGCTCCTGCCCCACGCGATCCCGGATCGTCCGTCCTCTTACCTCACGATCAAGGATCCGTCGATCGACGGTGCGCGCCGCATGATCGATGCGCGCCGGCATCTGCTGCATGCGCACGGCTGCTGCTGACCGTCCGGGGCGACGCGAGAGAGGTTCAGAATTGGGGGGGCGAAGGGCCCGCATCGCTGCAAGCCCCTGATTGTTTGGTTCCGGGGACCCGCAAACGACATCCTTCCGAGCTATACCGTGCCACCGAGATATCGAGGCGTGCGATAGCCACTTCGGGCGGCCACACGCCGTTTACTCCGGCACTCCCCGTTCAGTGAAATTGCGGCAGCGTGCCGCAACCGCGCCCGGCAAGGCCGTCATGGCCGATACGGTCAAGGTCAGCGCGACCATCACCGCCATCGACAAGGCGACGCGCGACGTGACGCTCAAGGGCCAGCAGGGAAACCTCATGACGGTTACGGCGGGCCCGGAGGTCAAGAACTTCGACAAGCTGAAGGTCGGCGACCAGGTGGACTTGCAGTACATCGAGGCGCTCACGCTCGAGCTCAAGAAGGGCGGAGGCATGGTCCTGGCCGCACCGAGAAGACGGACGCGGTCAGCGCCAAGAAGGGCGAGATGCCGGGCGGTGCAGTGGGCCGCCAGGTCATCATCGTCGCCGACGTCGTCGCAGTGGATCCCGCGAATCAGATCGTCACGCTGAAGGGACCGAATCAGACAGTCGACCTGCGAATTGCCGATCAGGAGCAGTTCAAGCTGACCGCAAAGGGCGACCAAGTCGAGGCGAAGTTCACCCAGGCGCTCGCCGTCGCGGTGGAGCCAGCCACGAGGAAGTAGCGAGGGACCGCTACCTCACTGCTAATTGGTCAGGTTGCGGGCCCCCAAGCTCTATGCAAAGACTGGTGTATCGACGCGTACCGGCAGCAGCTTCGATACGATTGGGATCGCCCGGCAATACCGGTGGTACTAAAACCGGTACCTGGGGTAGTGCGGGCGATTCCGGGTCAGCGCAGCGTTTGCTCCGAAACCGGGCCGACCGCCAAATGGACAAAACGGGATTGGCGACGTCGCCCATTCTTACACCCGCCGTTTTCTGCCAGCTGCGCGACACAACAAAAACAACGGCTTAGGACCTTGGCAGGTTTTATGCGTATTCGCCCAGCCGCACGCACGTGCAGGCGACACAGCGAGGATGCCGCGATGAAGCAACGAGACACTGTCATCGCCCACTGGCGATCTCGGGGCCCTGAGCGCCTGGCGCGTGACACTCATCTTTACGAAGCGGTGTTGTCGTTTTACGAGGAAGTGCGGCAAGCATTGGCCGCAGCGCAGCCGGCAGAATCGCCCGCGCCCGTCGAACAGCATTCCTTCAAAGCCGGGCCTGGGCGATAGAACGCTTTACGGCTGGCGCGATCAACGAAGTGTGCTTTGCGCCGGTCCCCGGTGCGGGTAGTCTGACGACGCCCGCGCAGTTCTAAAGACTCCCTGCGCCTTCGATCCCGAGGGATCGCTGCGATCACCACTTGCTTGCCTTCGCCGCTCGCAACGCACGGCACCAGGAGGTCCAGCTGCCTGCACAAAGTAAAACGATAATCTCGCTGTGCGTGTCCAGTCGAAATGGTGGAAAAGTGGGGGGCTTTCGGCATTCGCACATGGCTCCATGGTGCCGCGCTCGATCGCCGCTGACGACCCGAAATGCCGCCCAAAATTGATGGCTCGACTGGAATCCTGTCCGGTTTCGGCGAGCCGGCTCACGTTCGTGCAAGAATCACCGTCGCGGGAAGCGCAGGGGCGGGGTGTGAACAAGGTCGTTTACCGAAGCGGTGACCTGCGGGTCGATCCGGCGAACCGGCGATTGATCCGCGGCGACAAGGAAATTGCGCTCGAGCCGAAGGCCTTTGCCGTGCTGCTCGTGCTCCTCGAGCGGGCCGGTGAGCTGGTCACGCGCGACCAGTTGCTCGATGCGGTCTGGGGTCACCGCCACATCACGCCGGCGACGCTCAATCGCGTGATGACGCTGCTGCGGCGCGCCTTCGACGACGACGCGGACCATCCTCGCTTCATACACACCGTGCATGGCGCCGGATACCGTTTCGTCGGCGCGGTCGAACGCGTCGCGGTGCCGCGCGGAGAGTTTCGAGCGCATTTCGAACCGCCGCCCATTGCGCAGTTGCCTGCGAAGCTCGAGCCCCTGATCGGCCGCGACCGTGAGCTTGCGCAATTGTGCGCAATGCTCTCCGAGCATCGTGCGGTGACCGTGATCGGCCCCGGTGGCATGGGCAAGACGCAATGCGCACTGGAACTCGCACGCCGCTGCGCGGGGCAATTCCCTGACGGTGTCTGGTTCTTCGATCTTTCGCCGCTAGAGCGGGCGCAGGACTGGGTCAGGGCGCTGGCTGCGACACTGTCCGTGCCGACCGCCGGCACGCAGACGCTGCTGCCCCGGATTGCCCTGGAATTGGCGGGTCGCAAGGCCCTGCTGCTCGTCGACAACTGCGACCAGGTGGCGGTCGAGGTCGGCGCTCTTGTGTTCGAACTGCTGCGCAGCTGCCCCGATCTGAAGATCTTGACCACTTCGCAGCAGCGGCTGGACTTCGTGGGCGAGTGCCTGATGTGGCTGCCACCGCTGGAGCTGCCACCGCCCGCGGGCGAGGCGGAGCGCGTACCTCTCGACAAGATCGCGTCCACGCCGGCGGTGGCCCTGCTGCTTGTGCGGGCCTGCGCGGTCCTGCCGGCGATTGCGCTCGGAGGCGACAACGTCGCCGACATCGTCGAGATATGCCGTCGGCTGGACGGAATGCCGCTCGCACTGGAACTGGTCGCTGCTCAGTTCGCGATGCTGTCACCGGCGGCGATTCGCGAACGCCTGCGGCAGCGCTTCAGCGTGCTTGCCAGCGATAGCGCCGGGCGCGAGCCGCGGCATCGAAACATGCAGGCGCTGGTGGAGTGGAGCTACGGCTTGCTGTCCGCACAGGAGCAGCGGCTGCTATGTTGGCTCGGTGTGTTTCTGCAAGGCTGGACGATGGATGCCGCGGAGGCGTTCGGGAGCGCGCTGAAGATCGATGGTGACGAGCTGCTGCAGCTGCATTCCGGCCTGATTCTCAAGTCGCTGGTGGTGGTCGACCCGACGCTGTCGCCGATTCGATATCGCCTGCTGGAGACAGTGCGCGAGTTTGCGTTGCAGCTCCTTAGGGCGCGCGGCGAGGAGTCGGATGCACGCGGAGCGCACCTGCAATACTTCGTGCAGCTTGCCGAGCGCTCGCATCGCGAGATCCTCGACTCGCGCGTGGATGAGTGGGTGGCACGTCTGAGTCATGAGCACGCGAACATCGACGGCGCGCTGACCTGGGCCAAGTCGGGGGGCGCCGACGACCAGGCTGCGCTGCGCCTCACCGGCGCGCTGATGTTCTATTGCAAGAGTCACGGCAGCTTCGGGCTGTTGGCCGAATGGGTCGAGCGCGCGCTCGATGGGGTCACACCGGAGCTTTCGCAGACGTATGTGCGAGCCCTGCTGTGCAGCGGCGTGTTCAAGCTGTATGTCCAGGATCCGGCGATCGAACCACATCTCACCGAGGCTGCGGCTCTGGCAAGGCGCCTCGAGGATCGGTGGGCAGAGGGGTGCGCCAGCGCTTACCTGGCCATGTGGGACGCCCTTCAGGGGCGGCTCGAGCAGGCGCGCGGTCGCGCGACACTCGCCAATGAGCTAGCACGCGCAAGCGAAGATGACTGGCTTCGCTCGCTTGCCGGCTTTGCCAATGGCTGGATCGCTCTCCGGGCAGGTGAACACAAGGGTGTCATCGATGCGCTTCAACCGTTGCGACGCGTCGGCTTCGACGTCCACCAGCACCAAATGATCGAGATCTACCTCGGACTGTCGCACTACGGTCTGGGGCACTGGCGGGAGTCCGCAGGCTCGTTGCTCAACGTCATCGAGCTGTCTCTGCGCACGCGCAATCTGCGTTCCCTCGCAGGGGCGATCGAGTTAGCCGCCTTCCTGGCGATGCGCACGGCGAGGCCCGAGATCTGCGCGCGCCTGCTTGGCAAAGCTGCCGACATCCGCGACCGGACCCATGTTCCACTGTTCAGCTTCTGGGTTGCTCATGACGAGGAGGCGACGAACCGGGCGCGCCGCCAACTCGGCAACGAGCAATTCGACGCGTTGTACACCGCCGGTGTGTCGGCACGCGACGAGCTCGTCACCGACGAGGCGCGGGCGCTGCTGCGACATCTGGCCGAAGCCCCGCCGGCTTAGGGACTGATGTTGGCATGACGCGTGCTCGCGAACAGCTCCTGCGGGTCGTAACGCACGCGCAGTTCCTGGAGTCTTCGTGCATGGTCCTTGCCGAAGCGCGCGATCTCGTCTTGATCGTCGGCATCGGAGAAGTTTGGCATCCTGCTGGGCAGCGCGTGCGCCGACAGCCGCGCGTACAGGTCGCGAATCCAGCCACGCAGGACATCGAAATCCGTCGCATCGGCCGCTGCGCCGATCAGGTTGACGAAGAACCGGGCGTCGCGATGCGCAAATGCGCAATCGGAGTGCGGGACGCGCGCCACCGCCCCGCCCATGTGCTGGACGTGTAGCTCCGTGAACGGCGTCCGCCGCGCGTCGGCGGCGGCAGCCAGCAGATCGATCGCGCCATCGCTCAGGCTCCCGAAGTTGACGCTCTTCCAATAGTGGAAACGTCCCGGAGGCGCACTGGGGTCGAGCATCTGCTGCCATTGGGCATAGGGCGTCGGCGCGACCACGTCGGCGAGCGAAGCGCCCGCGCGGCGGATCGGCTCGAGGAAGCGTGCGCCGGCCTCGACTGCACCGGACCAGCACAGCGCCAGGATGCACACCGTCCGCCCGTGCCACGCAGTGTCGAGAAACGGCAGCGGCGGGGCACTCGTCAAGACCGCCGCGCCGCAGAACTCATCGGGCGCATCCTGGACGAGGTCACGAAAGCGTCGCAGCACCGCCGCGGACTGGTCTCCGGGGAATATGACGAGGCCTGCAAGCACCTGCGCCAACGGGTACAAGCGGAACTCGAGGCTCGTGACCACGCCGAGACCACCCGCGCCGCCGCGCAAACCCCAATAGAGATCGGGATGCTCTCCGGCGGCCACGCGCACGCTGCGTCCGTCGGCCAGCACGACGTGCGCGCCGATCAAGTTGTCGCAGGCGAGGCCATATCGACGCATGAGCCAGCCGGCACCGCCGCCAAGCGTGAGACCGCCGACGCCCGTGGTCGAGATCAAGCCGCCGGTCGTCGCGAGACCGGCCTTCGCGGTGGCAACATCGACATCACGCCAAAGCGCGCCGCCTTCGACCGTCGCGATGCGCTCCTGTGTATCGACGTTGACCGCGCGCATCTCACCCAGATCCAGCACGAGGGCTCCATCGCGCACCGCGAGCCCGGCGACGTTGTGGCCACCGCCTCGCACCGTGACGCCGACGCGATGATCGCGTGCGACTTGCAATGCGACCTGAATGTCGCGCGCATCGGCGCAACGCGCGATGGCACAAGGTTGGCGATCGATCGCCCCGTTCCAGACCCGGCGCAGTCGCTCGAATTCAGCGTCGTCGATGCCGACGACCGCGCCGCGCAACCTCGTTTGCAGGGCCTGCGTGAAAGGCGAAGTGCGCGACATATGACAGCTCCATCGGCCGCTCGATACGCGAGACGCATGCGGCGAATTGTACGACCGCACCATACTTCATCAGCGGCACGGCACGTCCCTAGCGACATTCCTCGAAGATCATCGTCGGGTAGCCGCTGGGTACGGTGTCGGGAATCAACGGACATAGGTTTTGCCTCGTTGCGCGCTCATCGAGCAGCGCATCGCGGACGAACGCGACGAGGGCCTCGAATTCTCCACCCGAGAGACGGATCGGCGTCTGAAGAAGCGGGTCGACGCGCGCCAGCACCGGTTCCATCGGCCCCAGGCGGTACCGAAGATCCTTGTCCACGCCCGCCTTCTTCGGATCGTAGTTGCGCGCCGAATCGAACACATCCAAATGATGGTAGATCGCATCCTCGATGCGCGTCATCGCCCCATTGTGGAAGAACGCCGGCTGCAGTGCGGCGTTACGCAGCGGCGAGCTGCGGAACTTGTAGCGATCGGCCGCATTCCCCGTAATTTGCTCCAGGCCGAAGTCCTCATCGTGACCAGGTCCATCGAACAGCACGTTGCCCTTGCCGACACCGAATTCAGGCGCGATCTGCGGCACGCCGATCGCGTGCATCTTGAAGTCACTGAACATTTCATTCGACTCGCCACCGACCGAATGGCATTGACTGCACCGTCCCTTGCCGAAGAAGATGAGCGCACCACGCTTCTGCTGGTCGTTCATCGCGCGGCGGTCGCCGCGTGCGAATCGATCGACCGGTGCGTCGGCGAAGATCAGCGTGAATTCGAACTCCGCGATGGCGCGGGCGAACATGGAGAAGTCGATTGGGCCTCCGGCGGCCACTGACGGAAAGAGCGCGCCGAAGAGTTGCCGGTAGGCCGGAGTTCCGTTTAGACGTTGCAGGACGACCGCGCGGATAGGGTCATTTCGTGTTCCCGTGGCGTCGGCCGGAGGGAGGCATGCCCCTTTGCCGTCATCGAACTGATCGAATTCCGCGCCGATGGTCCCGGCCGTACAAGTGAATCCCGCGACCTCGACCAGCTCGGTCGGAGGCATGTGCGCCTGCGCGATCGACAAATGCGTCACGATCGGATCGTTTGGCGGGAACCGCGTTGTTCCCTCGGGAAAGGGAAACTGGAATCCGAGTGAGTTGTCGAATGGGTCGCCGGAGATCGCGGCGAAGCGACCGTTCCACATCATGTTGGGATAGAACGGCGTGTTCGACGCGAACGGCGTGCGACGCTGATTGCGAGGGCCCTTGCGATTGGGCCCGACCAGATTGTTGTTCTGGATGCCGATCGCGATCGATTGCGTGTCACCGAATGCTCGGCTCGGCGAGTGACACCCACCGCAGGTATTGTCGTCGTGGAGGCCGCCCGACTTGTCGAACCAAAGGAGCCTGCCGAGATCGGCAAGTTGCGGGTTGAGCGGCCGCCCGAGCGCCGGCAAGAATTGAGATTGGATCGTACCGGTGAATCCCGCGCTGCCCAGCGCGGTTCGCACTTGCCCGTCGAGGTCCTCTTCCCCTAGCGCTGACGACGCAGTCATCAACGATGCAAAACAAGCCAAGGCGATGGGCAAGTGACCGATACGTTGCAGACTTGATCGGAGCGTCATGAATCCTCCCTGCCCCTTGAGAGCCCGGCGGTCCGCCGATTGTTCTGGTCGGGACGCCGATACCCATCGGCCGGCAGCGGGTCGGACCACCGTCGCACGGGCGCGCGAGCCGTCGATGCGCTATTCACCGAAGTTGCAACGTATTGGACCGGTGACTACGGGCGGCGTACCACCCATCATGTGTTCGTCGTCCAAATCGAACGTATTGCCACTACAGAACAGACCACCGGCGATGGTGTCGGTCGAAACAACGATCGGCCCCTGATTGCCGGTCAAATGCACGGCGCCGTTGATGGCATTGCGTTCGAGCGCAATGGAGGGCGCGGGCGAAAGAACGCCTGGGCCGGTGTTGCTGATCTGGACTGCCCCGTTGATGACGTTACCCGGACAGAAAGTATTCACGGGAGGTCCTTCTTCGTCCTTCCCGGCGCCGATGAGGAGATTCGCGGCCCCGTTCGCGACGATCCCGCCCTCGATCGTGGAAGCGCATGCAATCAGGATCCCGCCCTGGTTGACCCGTACGCCACCCGATATGTGTGCGCCGCCAAGGAGGCAAAAATCGCCGGCGTTGACGACCACACCGTCGACGATGGTGCCGGAAATCACTCCATTACATTCCGTTGCCGCTAGTGCCCCATTGCTGGAAACCGCCAGCGCCAAACCCACCAACCCCACGAAAAATCCCGCGAGCTTGTTCATCATATCTCCCTCAAAAGGTTGGGATGCGGGGCACCCACGCCGGTCGCAACGCTCGTCCATCACTCGCGCTTGTGTCCCGCAGCCACTGTAAGACCGTTCGCAAGATCCAGGCTAGAGCGGTTTGGTGATGGTTTTGTGAGGATGCGCATCGCGCCGCCCAAGGCGCCGAAATGCCGAGGAGAACGCGTTTCCTTGCGAATCGCGGCGCCGGTGCAACGCAACGAGTAGAGCAGCGTCAGAATTGGAATTGCCGCGATGATGGTGCGCTCGCGCGACGACGGCGCTCGCGCAGCACGGGCAGCACGGTTAAATTGGTCAGCGACGGCAGCGCAGGTCTCGGCGGACATCGGACGCAAGGATGAAGTCGAGCCGGTCCGGGTCCAGACGGGCGCTTGTCGACCCTAAACATTCGGTCGAGCTTCCCGAAAGCGGTCGTTGAACGAATCCGCTGGATCAGCAAGTGCGATGAGCAGCGCGAACTGCGATCCACGAGCTATTACTGAATCACCTCGTCTGCGCGCTGCAGTAGCGATTGCGGGACGGTGATGCCGAGCGCCTTCGCGGTCTTGAGGTTGATCAGTAGCTCGAACTTGGTTGGCTGCTCCACCGGGATATTGGCGGGCTTCGCGCCCTTGAGAATCTTGTCGACGAAGCTGGCTGCGGTGCGCCAATGCCAGGCATTGGATGAAAGATAGGACATCAAACCGCCGGCGGCGACATATTCGCGGCCGCCGAAAACGGACGGCACCTTGGAGCGAAGCGTCAGCTCGATGATGTGGACATGGCGCCGGAAGAACATCGGGTCACCCACGACTACAAGCGCGCCACCTTTGGCGCGCGCAATGGCCCCGTCCAGTTCGCCTTCCACCGCGACGTCGATACGATCAAGTCGCAGGCTAAGAGTCTTCGCGCGCAACGACATCGCGTCAAAGAAGAATCCGTTGGCAGGGTTGGAGCGGTTCATCAGCACGCTGACCCTCTTGAGTTGCGGCACGGCAGCCGACAGCAACTCCACTTGTTTAGCAAGAACCTCTTCGCCCGCCGCCGAAGTGCCGGTCAGGTCGCCACCCGGGCGGGCCAGGCTGGCCACAAATCCCGCGCCCACCGGGTCTCCGGCGTTGATCATGACTACGGGCAGACCACGCGCACCATCACGCGCCGCGCGGATGGTGGTCGTCCCGAGCGCAAGGATCAGCGCCACCGGGACCGCCTTCAGTTCGGCTGCGAGTTCGCGCTGGCGCTGCGGATTCTCACCCGCCCAGCGGGTTTCGAGTAAGAGGTTCTTTCCTTCGACCCAGCCAAGGTCGCGCAAACCCATACGCAGTTCTTCCATGGCGATCCGGCCCCCGGGTGTCTGTTCGGTCGCCGGAGCAAGCAGTCCAATCCTGGAAACCGTGCCCGCCTGCTGTGCGCGAACCGCGAGCGGCTCGAGCAGGCATGTGCCGGCGACGAAGGTGACGAATGTCCGCCGGTCCATCACTGAATCACCTCGTCGATGAATGGAAGTAGAAAATACTGCGCCTCCCACCGGCGCGCAATGGCGTCCAGTGCAGAGTCGTTTGGCCGGCAAGCGCGGATCAACGACCGCTACCGAGGACAATACCCTACTTCCGCAACTGGCCGCGAGCCGCCTGATCGTCGACAGTCCAGTGGGGGTCCTGTTCCTCGGAATTGCTCGAAGCAAATGCAAAAAGGGCCGCGATTGCGGCCCGTTCAATGCAGATTCGCGTGTCATTTTCCCGGTGGTGGAATCGGAATCATCCCCGTGAATACGTATGCCTGCAGCATCGCGATGACGCCGATCACTGCGGCGCCGGCGATGGAATAGAAGAATACGGTTCGGAAGATCGGTCCCAGCGCATGCGTGCGCTCCTTCGGATCGTCGTAACACGCCGCACAGGCCACCATGATGGATTGGGCGTCGATCATCTTGCCCATGACGCCGCCCGTCGAGTTGGTCGCCACGATCAGGATCTCGTTCAAGTGCAGCTGCTGCGCCGTGATGCGTTGGAGACTTCCGAACAACGCGTTGGAAGCCGTATCGGAACCAGTGAGGAATACGCCGAGCCAGCCCAGATAGGCGGCAAAGAATGGATAGAAGAAACCGGCACCGGTAAAGGCGAGGCCGAGGACCGCATCGGTGCCCGAATAGCGGGTCAGAAAGCCCAATCCGAGCACCAGGGCGATTACGACAACGGGAGTCTTCATGCGCTGCAGCGTCCGCGAGAACGCATCTTTCCACTGGCTCGCGGTCAGCTTGAGCACAAGTCCGGACAGAAGTGCCGCAACGAACACGCCCGTTCCCGCCGCCGACAGCCAGTTGATGGTGAATCGCGCCGCTTCCGGTTTGGCGTTGATCGGCGCTACCGGCGGCATGCGCTGCACCAGGTTGTTGAGCGACGGCATGTCCCAATAGGGCAGCGAAAGGGTGCCGCCGAAAGTCGTGCCCAGCAAAGTCGTCGCGAACTTGACGCCTGAGAAAAGGCTGTTCAGGAACGCCTTGAATTCCGGCATGCCCCACAATGCGCAGCAGGCGATGAGGATCACCCAGGGCAGCCATGCATGGATTGTCTCCTTGACCGTATACGGGTACTTCCACTCCGTGCTGTCGGTCGTCACCGCGGCGGTCTTCCCCGCCTGCGCCAGCGCTTCGCGATCCGCTTTGAGCAGGAAGCGGGTCTTCGGATGCCAGACAAAGCGCAGGAACAACGCCGTACAGATGACAGAGAAGACACCCGAGACAACGTCGGTCATCAGGTGGAATTCCTGTGTTCCCGATGCGTAGTACTGCATCAACGCAAACGTTCCGCCGGCGACCAGCGCGGCCGGCCATACCTCGAATATCTCCTTCCAGGTTCCGCCCTCCATCTTCACGAAAGCGGCCACGAGCCAGAATGGAACGAGGATCGACACGAACGGCAACTGGCGGCCAGCCATGGCGGAGAGCGTAACCTGATCAAGGCCACTGACTGCGGCAAGCGTCACGATCGGCGTGCCGATAGCGCCCCAGGCCACCGGGGCGGTGTTGGCCAGCAGATTGAGGACCGCGGATTGGAAGGGCTTGAACCCCAGACCCACCATCACGGCTCCGGCAATCGCCACCGGCGTACCGAAACCCGACGTGCCCTCGATGATGGCGCCGAACGAAAATGCGATCAGCACGCATTGCAGCCGCCGGTCGAACGAGATGTGGACGATGGATTCCTTCACGACCTCGAATTTTCCCGAGACCACGCTCATCGTGTAGAGAAACATCGCGGCGAGAACGATCCAGATGATGCCCAGGAATCCCGACAGCGAGCCGAGGGCGAAAGCCGATGCGGCGGCGGCCACCGGCATCTTGAAGACCAGGCAGACGACCAGGAACGCCGCAATGACACCGTAGAGCGCCGCCCAGGGCGCCGAAATGCCGAGGAGAACGTTTCCTTGCGAATCGCGGTGCCGGTGCAACGCGATGAAGTAGAGCAGCGTCAGAATTGGAATTGCCGCGATGATGGTGGAAAGAAACATGTTCCCCATCGGATCGTAGGTCTGCTGGTACACGGATCCCCCTCTCGCTTGAACCGGAGGAGATCCTCGGGGAACACGCGTTCCTCTGGGGATGTCCTCGGTGTGGACACGGCAGGATGCCCGGTGGTCACGGAAGATGCCGCAACGCTACCCAAAGGGAAAGCGCTAGCGCTTCACCCCCTGAGACCGAGCGCTTCTTGGCGGTAGTTACGGCGCACTAGCTGCGAGACTAGCGCTTGCACACAACGCAGCTGCACGAACGTCATGAGTCCCCATGCACCCATTGCGAACAGCACGACCGCGATATCCGTACATAGCGGGGAGTTGGGCCCGGCGAGAGAGCCGAACGTCATGGCTCCGCCCAACCCGGCGAGCGCTTGCGCGGCCGCGCGACAGCAGCGCTCGCGCAGGACGGGCAGCGAGTACAGTTCCGGAAACGAGGTGCAGAGCAAGGTCAAATAGTCAGCGACGGCAGCGCAGGTCTCGGCGGACATCGGACGCAAGGATGAAGTCGAGCCGGTCCGGGTCCAGAGCGGACGCGAGGTTTTCGCCGCTGCAGCGTCTAGCGTCTGCCACCCTATGGTGAGCACACGCACGACCGCCAGCGGGATGCGCGGCGTTCCATAGACCAGCGAACGCACGATCTCGCAACATGCGTCGCGCGCCACGACCCAGCCAAGTGCGCGAAGAGCGAATTCGGTCATCTCGCGCTGCCTGAGAAAGACCCGATGTCGCGGATGATGGGGGACAATACTTTCGTTTTGGTTACATCGAGGCTCGACGTAACGCGATTGCCGACCTGCGGTAACGCAGCATGTGGCCGCCTCTCGCGCCCAGTGCGTGTACCCGCGGCGGCACGCGACCTGTTGTGCGCGCCGCAGGCGACATGCGCAGGTGGGGCAGGGCTGTGGCGGGAGCTGAGCGAGGTCCTGACCCCTCGTGTTGCCGCCCCCGGCGATGCATTTTAGGATGCTCTTATGGGCGCTCGGCCTTGCAACCGAATGCGACCAACCGTTATCGGCTAGCACACAGGTACAGGGTGCGCTCTCCAAGAACGTCAACGACTGCCTTGCGGTCCTTGGCGCCGGCGGGAAGCGGTCGTGCGGCGTGACTACCGGTGGGAAGAACCCGACGGTCCCACCGAACGAGTAGAGTTGACCCTTATACGCATGAAAAGCACTTATCCCACCATCGAGATCGCAACCGCGTCCGGCTCGTTCAGCGCGATCGATCTGCCGGCGGCCGCTTCGCTGGCACGCGTGGACTTGAACGCGATGCCGTTCCTCGTTCGTGTCCTGATGGAAAATCTCTGCCGCCATCACAACTGGAGCGCCGGCCGGACAGTGAAGAAGGACGAGGTCGAAGCCGTCATGAATTGGCGGGAGCGGGTCGGATCCGAATTGCCGTTGCACGTGGCGCGCGTGATTCTTCCCGACTCCAGCGGCATACCGGTGCTGCAGGATCTGGCGGCATTGCGCGACGCTGTGGCCCGCGCTGGCAAGGATCCAGCGAGCATCGACGTCAGGCTTCCTCTGCACCTGGTGGTGGACCATTCGCTGCAAGTCGACGAGTGGGGAACTTCCGGTGCGCTGGTCAATAACCTGCGACGCGAGTACTCGCGCAACGAGGAGCGCTATGCGTTCATCAAATGGGCGCAGCAGGCGTTCAAGGGTTTGCGCGTTTTCCCGCCCGGGACCGGGATCATTCACCAGATCAATCTCGAGCTCATCACGCAGGTAGTGATGACGGCTGCGCACGACGGACGCGCGTGGGCATTTCCCGATTTCGTCATTGGCGGCGACTCCCATACGCCGATGATCAACGCGCTCGGCGTCCTCGGCTGGGGTGTGGGCGGCATCGACGCCGAAGCCGCGCTGCTCGGCCGTGCGTATACGTTCCCGGTGCCCGAAGTGGTGGGCGTACGCCTGCATGGCTCGATGCATCCGGCCGCCTTCACGACGGACCTCGTGCTTCGCGTGACGGAGGTGCTGCGCCGTGAGGGCGTGGTCAACTGTGCCGTCGAGTTCTTCGGGCCGGCGGTCGCGGGCCTCACGGTGCCGCAAAGAGCCACGCTGTCCAACATGTCGCCCGAATACGGCGCGACGTGCGGGTTTTTTCCCGTCGACGGCCGAACCCTCGACTATCTGCGCATGACCGGACGGTCGGAAAGCCAGATCGCGGTAGTCGACGCATACTGCCGGCGCAACGCGCTGCGGCGTGATGCGGGCTCCGCGACGCCGGCATACGCCCGGATCATCGATATCGATCTCGCGCGGGCGGTGCCGAGCCTCGCCGGGCCGCGGCGGCCGCAGGACCGGCTGGACCTGGCCACCGTCGCGGGCGATTTTCGCCGGCGCCTCGTCGAATCTCCGAAGGAAGGAGGATTCGGTGTTGCGATGGATGTCGAACGGGGCTCGCATTCGCTGCCGCAACACGGCGCCGTCGTGATCGCAGCGATCACTTCGTGCACGAACACGTCGAACCCGGAGGTGATGCTGGCGGCGGGCATCGTTGCGAAGAAGGCCGTGCAGCGAGGGTTGAAGCCTCCGGCCTGGGTGAAGACCTCGCTCGCTCCGGGCTCGCGGGCGGTGACCCGCTATCTCGATGCAGCCGGGCTCCTGCAGCCGCTGGCGCAGCTCGGATTCCACCTCGTGGGGTACGGTTGCACGACGTGTGGCGGCAAATCCGGCCCGCTGGATGCTGACGTCGCGGAAGCCATCAGGGCGAATGACGGCGTCGCCGTCGCGGTGCTCTCCGGCAACCGCAACTTCGAGGGCCGCATTCACAAGCTCGTGCGTGCCAACTACATCGGCGCACCGCCGCTGGTCGTGATCTACGCGCTCGCCGGGCGCATCGACATCGATCTCGAGCGCGAGCCCGTGGGTTTCGACAGCGACGGTGTCGCCGTCTACATGCGCGATCTGTTCCCCGAGCCGGGCGAGCTTGCAGCGGCGATGACGTTTGCATCCGACCCCGGGACGTTCAGCCAGCGCGAAGATTCGTTCGATCCCGCGGTCGAGGCGTGGCGCTCCATCGCAGAATCTTCAGGATCGTGCTTCGCGTGGAATCCCGGATCGCACTATCTCGTCGAACCTCCGTTCTTCAGCAACATCGCCGGCGACGACGATGATCCCCTTGTGCGCAGCCGATTTCGCGGCGCTCGCGTGCTCGCAGCCTTCGGGGACTCGCTCACGACCGACCATGTGTCGCCGGGCGGCGAGATCCCGGCGGACACGCCTGCCGGCCGCTACCTGCTCGACCAAGGCATCACGCCGAAGGATTTCAACACGTACGTGGCACGTCGCGGCAATCATCACGTGATGGCGCGAGCGACCTTCGCGAATATCCGGGTTCGTAACGCGCTGGTCGAGGGCACCGAAGGCGGCTTCACACAGCACTTCCCGGATCGTCGAGTCATGACCATCTTCGACGCCGCGCGGCAGTACCGCGAGGAGCGGGTGCCCACGATTGTTCTCGCCGGCCGCGACTACGGTTCGGGCAGCAGCCGCGACTGGGCAGCGAAAGGGACTGCGCTGCTCGGCGTCGTGGCGGTCATTGCCGAGTCATTCGAGCGCATTCATCGCGCCAATCTGGTTGGGATGGGTGTAGTCCCGCTAACCTTTCGCAAAGGCGAAGGCTGGCGACAGCTTGGCCTCGGTGGCGACGAAAACTTCGACTTCGAAGGGGTGGAGGAGGGCGTAGCGAGCGGATCTGCTATTCGCGTCATCGCCAGGCGGCCGACCGGCGAGGAAATCTCGTTCGAAGTCTTTGCCGCCGTCCTCACAGCCTCGGAGCGGCGACTCATGGCCGACGGGGGCATTCCGCGGAGCGTACTCAACGAATTCACCGAACCGCAGCTGGCCACTTGAGTTCAAGAAGGAACCTAAATGAATGACAATATTTCGCGATCGGAAAGCGATACCGCGCCGGGCGCGCGCCTCAAAGCGCTGATCAACTCACCGGATATAACGATTGCGCCGGGAATCTACGACGGCTTCTCAGCGCGCCTTGTGGAGAAAATGGGCTTCAAGACCGGCGCTATCTCCGGTGCGGGAACCTCGGAGAGCCGCCTGGGATGGGCGGATCGCGGACTCATGGGATTCGAAGAAAATCTCGACAACGCGAGGCGCATCGCCGACTGCACCGGACTGCTGCTCCAAGCCGACGCCGATACCGGCTACGGCAACGCGGTGAACGTCTATTTCGTCGTGCGCGCGTTCGAGAAGGCGGGCATGGCGGCGGTCATGATCGAAGACCAGGTCTGGCCCAAGCGCTGCGGCCATATGGCCGGCAAGAGCGTGGTGCCGGCGGAGGAGATGGTGGCGAAGATCAAGGCCGCGGTGGACGCCCGGCGCAACCCGAGCTTCGTGATCAAGGCGCGCACCGATGCAGCCGGGCCGCTTGGACTGGACGAAGCCATCCGCAGGCTGAACCTGTATGCCGAAGCCGGAGCCGACTGCCTCTTCGCCGACGCCCTTTCGTCGAAGGAAGACATCGCGCGAGTCGCGGCAAGCGTGCCCAAGGCGCTCTCCGTGAACATGGGACTCGGCATTCGCTCGCGCAAGACCACGCCGCTGATCAGTCCGAAGGAGCTGCAGTCGCTCGGGGTTGCGCAGGTGTCGTATCCGCGGCTCCTGTCAGCGGCCGCCTTGAAGGGCATGACGAATGCGATGGATGTATTCATGAGCGAAGTGCTCGGGAAAAACCTGGTCGTCGACCGCCCGGACCTGCTCGCATCGTTCGACGAGATCAACGCGCTGATGGGGGAGGATCTGCTCGATCGGCTCGAGGAGCGCTACGCGAGCGTGGGGTAGCTCGGAATTTGCGACCTCGTGGGCACGGCTGGTCGCCGGATCGATCCAATGGCCGCCCATGCCGGACTTGTGACCGCCGCCGCTCCGCTCAGGCGGACGGACCGGTACGCGCCTTCTTGCGTGTCCAAATCGTCGCGGCCCGCCGGTTAGCCTGAGACGTTAGACGCCGCGCCTTGCCAACCCGCCGGATACTTTCAGGAGTGGTGCCCCATGATCTTTGCAGCGACTCCAACTACGGCATGGACATTTCTCGTTATCGCTGGCCTGCTCGAGGTTGTCTGGGCTGTCGGTATGAAATATTCGGAAGGTTTCACTAGACTTGCGCCGTCGATTGTCACCATTGTCGCGGCGGGGTTCAGCTTCTGGCTCTTGGCCATTGCGGTCAAGATTCTGCCGGTAGGCACTGCATACGCCGTGTGGACGGGGATTGGTGCCGTCGGGGCAGCGGTGCTTGGCATGTTTCTATTCAAGGAACCTGCAACTGCCGCACGCATCGTTTGTATCGTGCTTGTCATTGCAGGCATCGCGGGCCTGTATCTGCTGGGACCGAATGTGGACGCCTGAGGGCCGTAGCAATGCGACCAAGCGGGGCGGAAAAAAAAAGAGGCAGGCACCTGGAGGAGAAACGCCTGCCCCGGAGATATACGCCAACGCCGGGATGATGAGAGACAATACTTTCGTTTCGCTTACATCGTATCGCGGCAATGGCAAAAGCGAGCCCCGAAACAGGGGCGTTGCGCTCGCGGGGCCGATGACGCTCGTGCCGGCAGTGACCAATCCGACCACGCTCTTCAATACGATGGTGGTCGCGCTTCCCGTGACTGGCACGCTCAACGATGGCGCCGGCGACTTGGCGTCATGCTCTTCGACACGGTCGGCGCAACCCAGACGCTCTCGTTCCGCTTTTCATTTGTGGAGTTGCGTGTAAACACCTTGCAGACATATGACCCCACGGTGGCAGCATCGGAAATGAAAGCGATGATCCACGTCGCGAGTTCGACCAGCACTCCATTTGATCAACCACCATCGCCCCTCGCCTGCGCGCGAGGCGGGGCCGGTTCGTCGCGGCTGCCCGAGCGCGAGGCGTGTATACGACAGCGCACGTGAATCGCCCCAAAGGGATCTCAATGCGCATTCCCCTTGACTCATCAACGGGTTGTGTTGTAAGTCTGACAGTTCCTCCGCGGACGAATCCCGAAGAAGGTTCGCGAGCGAAGGCGGGCTGACGCCGGGGCATTGCCTTTGCCCGATGACCCAGCGCACGCAGAGTACGAGAGCAAGCTTGAAATTCCGCGTCGGTTTGCCTGATCGGCGAATATTGTCGCGTGGTGGGTGACCACCGCAGGGGGGAGCTGTGATGAAAAGACGAACTTTCCTGGCCCAGGCGGGTGCAGGGCTTGCGGCCACCGCCACCGCTGCGCCGGCGTTCGCGCAGGCTGCGCCCCAGGTGAAGTGGCGTCTTGCCTCGAGCTTCCCCAAGAGTCTCGATACGATCTACGGCGCGGGCGCATTCTTCTGCGAGCGCGTCGGCAAGCTGACCGCTGGCAAGTTCGAGATCACCCCGTACGCTGCAGGACAAATCGTGCCGCCGCTGCAGGTCCTTGACGCGGTGCAGCAAGGCACCGTCGAGTGCGGGCATACCGCTTCCTACTACTACGTCGCCAAGAACAGGGCGTTCGCCTTCGGCTGCGCGATTCCGTTCGGCCTCACTTCACGCCAGCAATCGGCCTGGGAGTACGCCGGCGGCGGCCTAGAGCTGCTGCGGGACTTCTACAAGGAATACGGGATCGTCCACTTCCCCGCGGGCAACACCGGGACACAGATGGGCGGCTGGTTCAAGAAGGAGATCAAGACGGTCGCGGACCTGAAGGGGCTGAAGATGCGCATCCCGGGGATCGGCGGCGAGGTGATGGGGCGCCTGGGTGCGGCGCCGCAAGCGTTGCCGGGTAACGAAATCTACGCAGCGCTGGAGCGCGGGGTCATCGATGCGGCCGAGTGGGTTGGCCCCTACGACGACGAGAAGCTCGGCCTCTACAAGATCGCCAAGCACTACTACTATCCGGCATTCTGGGAGGGCGGCACGGGGCTTTGCGTGATGATCAACGCCGCGGCATGGGACAAGCTGCCCAAGATCTATCAGGAGGCGGTCGAGTCCGCTGCCGCCGAGGCCCATGTCAAGATGCAGGCGCAGTACGACGCCAAGAATCCAATCGCTCTCAAGAGCCTGATCGCGAACGGCGTCAAGCTGCATCCGTTCCCGCGCGACCTGTTGCGCGCCGCGAGCAAGGCCGCCTTCGAGCTCTACGAGGCGGAGGCGGCGAAGAACCCCGCGTTCAAGAAGCTCTACGAGCCGTGGAAGAAGTTCCGCGAGCAACAGTACGAATGGTTTGCGATCGCGGAGCTCTCCTTCGAGTCGTTATCGACGCTCGGAAAGTAGCGGGCCCATGGTGAACGCCGCCAGGCCCTGGCGGGTGCATGCGCTGCTGCGTGGCGCGATCGTGCTGGCGGCGGCTGCCCTCCTGGCAGAACCATCTGCGCGAGCCGAGTCGCCTCGCCCGTATCGCATCGGGGTCCTCAACGAGGCCTGGGCCGCCAATCATCCGACCGTCGAGGGCCTGAAGGCGGGCCTGCGCGCCCGGGGCCTGGCTGAAGGTCGCGACGTGACCTTCGAGTTGCATTTCACCGAAGGCAAGCGCGACGAGCTGCCGGCGGAGGCACGGGCGCTGATCAAAGCGAACGTGGACGTGATCCTCACGAACAACGAAGCGGCCGCGCTCGCCGCCAAGGACGCCTCCCGGCAAATTCCGATCGTCTTTACCTTGGTGGGCAATCCGCTCGCGGCCGGCGTCGTCAGCGATCTGGCGCGGCCGGGCGGCAACCTGACGGGCATTGCCGGCGGGGCGACGCAGATCGTCGCCAAGCGCATCGAGATCCTGCGCACGCTCATGCCCAAGCTGCGCCGCGTATGGTTCATCTATCGCGCGGGCGATCCCACCGATGCGGCCGCGGTCGCCGCCGCCGATCAGGCGGCAAAATATCTCAAGGTCGAGTTGGTCGCCCGACCGGTCGAGAGTGCCGATCAATTGAAGCGCGCACTCCTCGAGGTGCGGCCGGGCGACGGGCTCCTGTCCCCGGAAATGGACGCCCTGGACATCACGGCGGCGATCCTGGACAAGTCGCTGAAGTCGCGGATTCCCGCGATCTTCGCGACCGCGCATTGGGTGGCCCGCGGCGGGCTCGTCTCGTATGGGCCCGACCTTTACGCGCAAGGCGTCCAGGCCGCCGGCATCGTGGCGAGAATCCTGCAGGGCACGCGCCCGCAGGATCTTCCCATCGAGTCCGCCGACGACATCGCGCTTGCGATCAATCTGGAGACGGCGCGACTCCTCGCGCTCGACGTTCCACGCAAGATCCTGTTTCGCGCCGACGTGATCCAGCGATGAAGCTGTCGATGCCGCGCGGGCTGTTCCGAAAGTATCTGATCTTCCTGCTGATACTGGTGGGCGGCCTGCTGTCCGTGAGCAGCGCCGTCGAGCTCTATTTTTCCTACCAGGAAACCAAGCAGTCGATCGTCCGGCTCGAGCGGACGAAGGCGCAGGCTGCTGCGAGCGAGATCGAGCGGTATGTGGGACAGATCGTCCAGCATCTTCGCAGCACGATGCAGGGCGCGATCGACGTGTCCGCGCTGGGCACGGCCGGGATCGGCATGCAGGCCGGCGGGCACTCGCGCGCCGCCGCCCTCGCCGAACAGCGCGAGATCGACTTCCTGCGCCTGCTGCGCAACGTCCCGGCGATCAGCGAGGTCCGCCATCTGGATCTTGCCGGCAAGGAGCAGCTGCGCACGTCGCGCCTGGCGCTCGACGCGGTGGCGAGCGGACAGGACTATTCCGACGCCCCCGAGTTCGTCGGGGCGAAATCGAAAAAGACCTATGTCAGCCCGGTGTACTTCAGGGACGAGTCCGAGCCGTTCATCACGATTGCCGTGGCGCCGGACGAGACCGCAGCCGAAGTGACGGCGGCCGAAGTCAACATCAGGGCGATCTGGGACGTGGTGGCGCGCATTGGTACCGGGCGCGACGGCAATGCGTATGTGCTGGATTCGACCAACCAGCTCATCGCCCATCCCGATCTGAGACTCGTGCTTGCGAAACGCGATCTCTCCGCCGCGCCGCAGGTCAAGGCAGCGCGGGCACCACGCACCGGGAGTGCGCAGGACGAGCAGATGTTCACCATTGCCGAGGGCTTGCAGGGTGGACAGGCGCTGGCCGTGAATGCGGCGATTCCGGCGCTCGGCTGGCTCGTGTTCATCGAGCGGCCGGTCGAGGATACCTTCGCTCCGCTGCGCGCCGCGACGGCGCGCAGCGTCGTTGTGCTGGCGCTGGGCCTTCTGCTCGCAATCCTGGCGAGCATCGCGCTGGCCCGCAGGATGGTCGCGCCGATCCGCCGGCTGCAGGACGGTGCGGCGCGCGTCGGCAGTGGTGACCTCGATCACCGCATCGACATCCGTACCGGCGACGAGCTCAAGGCACTCGCCGACGAATTCAACCGCACCACCGCACGGCTGCAGGATTCGCAGAGCAACCTGGAGCAAAAGGTCGAGGCGCGCACCGAGGCGCTCACGCGCTCGGTCGAAGAAATGCACGCCCTCGGCGAAGTTGGTCGGGCGGTCAGCTCGACGCTGGACCTCCAGACCGTGCTGGTGACCATCATCACCCACGCAGTCGAGTTGTCGAAGGCCGACGCCGGCGGCACGATCTACGAGTTCGACGAGGCAACCGGAGTGTTCGAGCCGCGGGCCAACTATCGCGTGAGCGATGCGTACGTCCGGATACTGCGCGAATCGCGGATTCGCCTCGGGGAATCCGCAGTAGGAAAGTGTGCCGTAAATCAGGCCCCCTACCAGGTGCCGGACGTGGAGAAGGGGGAAGACAGCCGGATGCGCGATCCGCTGTTGCGCGAGGGCGTACGCGCCGTGCTTGCGGTGCCGTTATTGCGCGAGGAGCGGGTGATCGGAGCGCTGGTGATCCGGCGCAAGGTCGCGGGCGAGTTTTCGCAGTCGCTGGTAACGCTCCTGCAGAATTTCGCCAACCAGTCGGTACTCGCGATCCAGAACGCGCGCCTGTTCCGCGAGATTGCCGAGAAGGGCCAGCAGTTGGAGGTGGCGAGCCAACTCAAGTCGCAGTTCCTCGCCAACATGTCGCACGAGCTGCGCACGCCGCTGAACGCGATCATCGGCGTGACCGAGATGCTGCACGACGACGCGGTCGACCTGAAGCGGGAGGACGAGCTCGAGCCGCTCGACCGCGTGCTGCGCGCCGCCAAGCACCTGCTCGCGCTGATCAACGACATCCTCGATCTCTCCAAGATCGAAGCCGGCAAGATGGACATCCACGTCGAGTCCTTCGCGATCGCGCCGCTGATCGACGATGTGGTGCAGACCATCGGCATGATGGCGAAGAAGAACGGCAACACGGTGGTGGTCGATTGCGTGACGGACCTCGGCACCATGCGCGCGGACCAGACGCGCATTCGGCAGGCGCTGCTCAATCTCGTGAGCAACGCCAACAAGTTTACCGAGGGCGGCACCGTGACCATCGCGGCCAGGCGCGTGACCGAGGCGGGCCGGGAGTGGGTGACGATCGCGGTGACCGACACCGGCATCGGCCTGACGCCTCAGCAGCTGGGCAACCTCTTCCAGGAGTTCGTCCAGGCCGATGCGTCGACCACCCGAAAATATGGGGGCACCGGTCTCGGTCTCGCGATCAGCCGGCGCTTTTGTCAGATGATGGGCGGCGACATCGCGGTGACCAGCGAGCTGGGGCGCGGCTCGACCTTCACCATCCGCCTGCCGGTCGAAGTCGGGGCCGTGCAGCCCGCCACCGCGGTCCGGGACGCTGCGGCAGGGCGGGAGGGTGCCGCGGCTCCGGGGTCCGCGACGATCCTCGTCGCGGATGACGATCAGACCGTGCTCGAGGTGATCGAGCGTCATCTCACGCGCGATGGCTTCTCGGTGGTGACCGCGCGCGGTGGCCACGAGGCGCTGCGCCTCGCGCGGGAACTCCATCCCGCCGCGATTACGCTCGATGTGCTGATGCCGGACCTCGATGGCTGGACGGTGCTCGCCGCGATCAAGGGTGATCCGGAGCTCTCGGACATTCCCGTCATTCTGCTGTCGATCGTCGACGAGAAGAACCGTGGCTACGCGCTGGGGGCCACCGACTACATGATCAAACCCATCGATCGCGCGCGGCTTTCGCGCATGTTGCGCAACATCTGTGGCGCGCTGGGGCGCCACGTGCTGCTGGTCGATGACGACGATATGATGCGGCGTGGCATGCGCGGCGCGCTCGAGCAGGACGGCTGGCAGGTCAGCGAAGCAGAGAATGGCCGGGTGGCGCTGGCGCGGCTCGCCGACACGCGTCCCGACATCATCATGCTCGATCTCGTGATGCCGGAGATGGATGGATTCGAGTTCCTGGTCGAGATGCGCAGCCACGCGGAATGGCGGGACGTTCCCGTGCTGGTTGTTACCGCCAAGGACTTGACGGCGGAGGAGCGCAGCCGCCTCAACGGCGACGTGGAGCGCGTGCTGCAGAAAGGCGGCGCCGAGCTCCCCGAATTGCTGCGGGAGATCGTCCGTGTTCTGCCCCGTTCGATCGAGCGCGGCCAGAGCAGCAAAGTGGAGGGAGCGGAATGAAGATCCTGTACGTCGAGGACAACGACGACAACATCTACATGCTGGAGCGGCGGCTCAAGCGCGCCGGTTTCGACGTCGTGATCGCCCGCGACGGCGCACAGGGCGTGGCGATGGCGCTCGCCGAGCAGCCCGCGCTGATCCTGATGGACCTCGGCCTTCCGGTGCTCGATGGCTCGGAGGCGACGCGCCAGATCAAGGCCGCGCCGGAGACGAAACACATTCCGGTGATCGCGCTGACGTCCAACGCGATGACCGGCGACAGGGAGAAAGCCTTGGCCGCGGGTTGCGACGACTTCGATACCAAGCCGGTCGATCTGGCGCGCCTGCTCGGCAAGATCCAGGCGCTTGCACCGGGAGGGGGGGCATGAGTGTTGCCAGACCGGCCCAAGCAGCGAATTGCTGCTTCCAGGAGAGACAACGCGCGGCCAAGGTGAAGCAATGATTCCGTCCGAGGCCGTGCTGCTCGTGGTCGACGACAACGAGGACAACCGTTACACACTCACCCGCCGTCTGAAGCGCGAGGGCTATACGAACCTCACGACGGCCAATGATGGCCGCGAGGCGCTGGAGCTGCTGCGGTCGAAGAAGTTCGATTTGCTGCTGCTCGACATCATGATGCCCGAGATGAACGGATACGAAGTTCTCGAGCACCTGAAGGCCGACGCCGAGCTGCGGCATCTGCCGGTGATCATGATCTCGGCGGTCGGAGAGGTGGACAGCGTGGTGCGCTGCATCGAGCTCGGCGCCGAGGATTACCTGCCCAAGCCCTTCGATGCCACGCTGTTGCGCGCGCGGGTTGGTGCGAGCCTCGAGAAGAAAGCGCTGCGCGACGAAGTGCGCGACTGGAACAAGAAACTCGAAGCGCGTGTGCAGGACCAGGTCGCGCAACTGGGCCGCCTGGGCCGGTTGAAGACGTTCTTCTCGCCGCAGCTTGCGGAGTCGATCGTCAACGGCGGCGGCGAAGACCTGTTGAAAACGCATCGCCGCGAAGTGGTGGTCGTCTTCCTCGACCTGCGCGGCTTCACCGCCTTCACCGACAGCGCCGAGCCCGAGGAGGTGATGGCGGTGCTCGGCGAATATCACCGCGTGATGGGGCAGCTGATCCTCAGCCACGAAGGCACGCTCGAGCACTTTGCCGGCGACGGCATATTGATCTTCTTCAACGACCCGATCCAGCTCGAGAAACCAATCGAGAATGCGATCACCATGGCGCTCGAGATGCAGCAGCATTTCGCGCCGCTGCGCGCAGCGTGGAAGAAGCGCGGTTTCGATCTTGATCTCGGCATCGGTATTGCGCAGGGCTATGCGACGCTCGGCGCGGTCGGCTTCGAGGGCCGCTGGGAATATGCATGCATCGGCAGCGTCGCCAACCTGGCCTCGCGTCTTTGCAGCGAGGCCAAGGGCGGCGAGATCCTGATCAATCAGAAGACCTTGAGCCGGATCGAAGATGCCGTGGAAGCCGAGCCGCTGGGCAAAGTCGCGCTGAAGGGCATTGCGCAGCCGGTGGAGACGTTCAAGATCACGGCCTTGAAGTCGTAGCGTGGAGCCCACGTCGCGTACGGTTATGCCGTCTTGCCTTCCCCGCTATTGCCGGACGCGGCCTCTTTCAAAGCCACGCCACTCCCCCTGAAGATGAAAGGGGAGACTGTCCGACCGACGGCGATTGTCCGACGTTGGACGTCCCCTCAGGCGGTCACCGGTACCGCTCGCGTGGCTTTTTCGAGCTCGCGACGCTCGCGCTCGAGATAGGCCGCGATGGCGCGCATCCCGTAGATGCCCGCCTCCGCTTCGGCGGCGGCGTTGTAGTTCGTGTTGGTATTCACGTCGTACGTGTAGAGCTCGCCTTCGCGGTCGGCGATGAATTCGATCCCTGCGATGCCGATTCCGTTGGCGGCCAGGAAGCGCTGGTAACGCTCGATGAGCGGGTGCGAGAAACCATTCAAGATCCGGAATTGGGGCGCCGCGGCGGGAGCGCCGGCCGGGCAGAACGCGTCTCCCACCTGGCAAACATCGGCCGGGCAGAGCTCGAAGCCCAGCGATGTGTCGACGCGAACCGCGTACAGGAACTTCCCGCCCACGAACTCTGCGCGGGTGATGAACGGCTCGGGCGCCTGGATGTATTCCTGGATCAGCGTGATGCCGTCCACCGATGGTTCGAACGCCGGGGTTTCGAGGTGCTCGCGAAGTGCTTCGATGTTTTGAAACAGACGCACACCGAGACCCTTGCCTGCGCGGTTGTGCTTCGTTATGAACGGTCCGGTCATTCGGAGGGCCGCGGCGACAATGTGGTCACGGCCTACGGCCGCAATCGTGCGCGGCGTGCGGATCCCGAAATCGGCCAGCGCGGTGTATTGCGCGATCTTGCTGATCTCCAGCTGCAGCGCACGCCCGTTGTTGACAACCTTGCGGCCGTGCGACTGCAGCCACGCGAGAAATCCGCCGGTGAGCTCGGCGGCGTAGCGATGATCACGGGTGTGCGAAGACGCGCTCATCCGGTTGTAGAAAACTCCGTTGGGCGGCGCTTTCGACAGGTCGAGCACGCCATCGCTTATGAACCATTCCTCGAACGGCGCTCCGATCTCGGAGAACGCGGCGCGCAAGGGCTCGACCCAGGCGACGTTTTCGTGGATGACATGGATTTTCGTCTTCGGCATTGTGAGTGCTCCCGCTCGAGGTGGGCTCGGCGTATTCCGATCACTGTAACCGGGCGCCGGCAGGGCGCCTATAACGTCTGGCTCCATGCTTATGCAACCCAGACTCGACTCTGCTTCACGGTGCTAATTGGTGATTGGGGCGTCTTGCCGCAAGGGCCTTGCCACCGCATGCATTCGCAAGCGGGTGCCCCGCCGGGTCGGGGAACGCCGGCACGTCGATACTCATCCAATCCGTTCCGAGCGGGCTTCGTCGTCTATGCCGATGCTTGAGGCGCGCCAAGCATGGCGCAGGGAATTTCATACGTAGAATATGGCTTGCCAGCTCGTTTCCGTGGCCTGAACACAGAAGGAACACGAAAGGGACATCATGGAACCCATGCTACTTATGAAGACGGCTTGTTGGCTCCTGGCAATAACGGCTGTTGGAGGTCTCACGATGGCAGGGATACGGTTCGCGGGAAAACCGCAGCCGCCCACTTGGCTAGCAATGCTCCATGGATTTCTTGCGGGGGCCGCGGCAACCCTGCTTCTGTACGCCTATTTCACGGTGGGGTTGCCGCAACTTGCTGGATGGGCACTACTGCTTCTACTGATCGCAGCAGCGGGTGGCGCTTTCATCAATCTCAACTACCACTGGAAGCTAGTCCCGCTGCCCATCGGTCTGATGCTCGGACACGCAGGCCTTGCGGTACTCGGATTCATTCTGCTTGTCGTCGCGATATGGCGCTGACGCTCATCAGACCTTATCAGGAAATGCGGGCCCGTCTTCGCGACAGGGCCGATTGAGCACGCTGCTTCGGCTGGCGCGGAAATGCTCAGTCCGAAGATTCCCGATGGGCTGAGCGAATTGCAAGTGCTCGCAGCACTGGAATCGGCTGTCACCGACGGCGTGTTTTCAGGCGCGTGTCGAGTACGCGCGCGCGACCGCGCACGCGACCGGCGGGTCGCGGTCAGGCGCTGCGTTCAGAACGATGAGGCGCGGACCAGGCACTCATCGGTGCGTCATTTACTGGGTAGTCCAACGGCGTCAAATCAGTGCGCGTTGTCGCCTGCACGCTCGCAGGATTCATCCTCATTCGGGTTCTCTGCAACTGTCGCAACTTCTTTTTGCTCGACGGTCGCCAGGTAGCGTACAAGCAGAGCGCGAGCAATGCGATTAGCAGCAGGACGTAAACAGGGGTCATAGCGGTTCCATCCTTCGAGTCCTCATCACGCCCATCGTGATGGGCGCTGATATGCAAGACGTATACCGTTCAGCTACGTTGTTGATTTCGCAGAAAAGAGAATGAGCATCGACTCGACGCTGTAAATTATGCCGACACTCGATCCGCAAGTGATCGAACCCAACATCGGATTCTCCATACAGCGTCATCGAATACTGCGCATTGGAGTGGCCTGCCGAAACAACGTGTGCCTCACAACCGCGGCGCTTTCTCACAGGAACGCTCGACGCACAATGGCTTGCAGAAATATGGGCCGGGTTTCCTTTGCGACGCGATGGCACAGGGTTAGCCGCGCTTTCATCGCTTACTCTTCTGGTATCGCCGTTGCCATTTCACCGGCCACCGGCCACGCTCCCCGGCGCGCTCTTTCGAGTCCCGCGATGGCGAGGGCGCGTCATCTCTCGCCAGCGGCCGTCCGACGAGGAAAGGGGAGGCTGTCCGACCGACGGGGAGGCGAAAGGCCGATAGGCTTGCACTTGGCGACCAGCCCGACGAGCGGACTCGCCAACTCTCATCGCGAGAAAGGATAAAACCATGAAATCTCCTCATGCGTTGGTGAAGGCGGGCACTCTGTCGATCCTCGTGTTGATCGGGGGCTGCGCCGCCTGGGGGACCGGCGTGGTGCCGCCGAGCCGCGCGAACGGCGAGGCTACCGCGCCCAACACACGCCTTCGGTCGTCCGCGCCGGTGGATTCGAATGTCGTGCAGGCTGCGCAAATGGCGCTATCCCGCTACGGATACGACCCGGGTCCGGTGGATGGCACATTCAATCCGTCGACTAAAGAGGCCGTGCTGCAGTTCCAGCAGGCGCGCGGAATCAGGACCACCGGCGAACTCGACTCGCCAACGGTGGCGGCGCTGGGAATAGGGCGATGACGCGTTCCTGATTCGGCGATGGTTACCAGGCGGTGGCCACGCGAGCGTGAATTCGTTGCCGCGCCGATCTGACGCGACCATGAGGTAATGGTTCGCCGGCGGCAATCTGCGCTGCGTGGTCGGCACTAAAGACGCGCGCGCCAAGCAATTCGTTTGGCTTGCTTTGTGCTTGCGTCGCCGGGATGGGACCGCTCACCCGTGCAAGCTTCTCTACCCGGCCCCTGGAGCTTGGGCGTTACCGCGTGATCGAGGAGGTGTCGCGGGGGGCCGAAGGGGTTGTTTACAAAGCGCGCGACCCGCTGATCGACCGCCTGGTGACCATCCGGACGATTGACGTCGGTTTGCCCACCAGCGAATACGAAGCGTTCCGGAAGCGCGTCGATCGCGAGCTCAAGTCGGCGGGGCGGCTCAACCATCCCAATATCGTCACTATCCACGACGTCGGCACGAGCGGTGACATTGCGTACATCGCAATGGAATTCATGGATGGTCGTTCGCTGCGCGACATGCTGAAGGCCGGCACGGTCGTCTTGCCCGCCAAGGCCGCGGATATTGCCGCGCAAGTGGCCGACGGCCTCGACTTTGTACATCAACGGGGTCTCGTTCACCGGGACATCAAACCCGAAAACGTCATGGTGCTGCGGAGCGGGGTCGTCAAGATCACCGATTTCGGCATTGCCCGACTGTCCCGCGGTGCGCACACGCAGATCGCGGAGGTGGTTGCGTCACCGCGATACACGTCGCCCGAGCAGGTAACCGGCGGAAAAGTCGATGAGCGGTCCGATATTTTTTCCCTCGGCGCCGTGCTGTACGAGATGCTGACCGGCGTCCCGCCGTTCGTGGGGGGCAGGCTGCACGAGATCGCCCATCAAGTCATCAACGGGCAGCCTACGGCGCCGAGTACGCTCAACCGCAGCGTCTCCCCCGCCTTCGACGTCATCGTTGCGAAGGCGTTGGCAAAGCGCCCCGAGGATCGCTACCGAAATGCCGGCGAGATGGCCACGGACCTCCGCAGCGCCGCGCACGCAGCATCCGGCATGGCTGTCGATGTGACCGCGGCGCCGGAACCGGCGACGACGGCGCAAGCATTCGCGAAAGACGTTGACGCGGCGGGACCGCCCGCAGACGATCCCCAGCAGCATTCTCCGCCTTCGAGGATTCCTGAGGTCGCCAACCTTCGGCGCCGGCGGCAACTCGCGTACTACGGAGTGCCAGTTGTAGTGTTGCTGGTGGTCGCCGGTTGGACACTGCTCTCGTCGGATACGCGCGACCCCCCGGCAAACCGCGCAGAGACGACGGCCCGCGTCGTTGACGCGGACCGCGGCGCGCCGACGACAAACGAGTATCCAGGCGCAGTGTCGTCGCAGGCCCCAATGCGCGACGCCGACTCCAGCGACTCGCTGCCTGCTCTTCCGACCGCCAAAGACGAAGCCGTGACTGCGAAAAAGACCAATGCACGACTCGCGTTAGCCGTAACTCCGTGGGGCGAGGTCTACGTCAACGGCCAGAGGAAGGGGATATCACCACCGATGAAGGAACTCAAGCTCGCGCCGGGAAAATACATGATCGAGATCCGCAACACGAGCTTCCCGCCCTACCGCGAAAGCATCGACCTTCGTATCGCTAGCCAAGCGAAAATCCACCACGAGTTCCGTTGACGACTCGAGGGACTGTGCGCCCGAGGTAATTCAACGGCTTGCTGCCGATGGGTCTGTCGCTTACCGAACGTTCGGCGCGCGCGTCAAGCTGCCGATGGCGCGCTCGTTCAAGATTCAAGAGCGTTCAATCAGCCCCTACCGAGCAATACGGGCCGGGGGAATCGCTACGCCCCAAGTATCGCAGCTCGATTTGTCGGCGTAACTCCTGCGCGAGCCGAATCTCTTCATTGGAAGCAGTCACGACCCGCGTCATCGCTGGATCGGTGTCGGGAACATTCATGAAGGGAATTCGTGCTTCCATGGCCGCTAGTGTGGGCACGACCATGGTGGCGCGCCATCGGAGGGTGGCGAAACTGATCAATCGGACAATCTGAATAGTCAGTCGGAAACGGCCGGTCACTGCCGTAGGAATTCTCCTAGCGGCTGGATTTTCTGCTTGCGGCGGTGCATCGCTTTGCCGGGCATTCAATCATGATCCTATGCGGTTGCGCGGGCGACGCCACGCAGCGAAAGCTCCGTCGCCCGATGGCAGCTCACGAAGTGGTTGGGCGCGATTTCTGCCTCTACCGGGGACTGCTCTCGGCAGATGGCCTGCGCATACTTGCATCGGGGATGGAAATGACAGCCCGGCGGTGTATTGGCCGGGTCGGCGACTTCGCCCTGGAGGATGATGCGGTCGGCGCGAAGGCGCGGATCCGGTATAGGGACCGCAGACAGGAGAGCCTCGGTATAGGGATGCTTCGGAGATGCGAACAGCTCTTCGGTAGGCGCGGTCTCCACGATTCTGCCGACGTACATCACCGCGACGCGCTCGCTGATGTGCTTGACGACGCTCAAGTCGTGAGCGACGAAGAGGTAGGTAAGCCCAAGTCGTTCCTGAAGTTCGAGGAGAAGATTCAGGATCTGCGCCTGGACCGACACGTCCAGCGCGGAGACGGGTTCGTCCGCGACGACCAAGCGGGGATTCAAGGCCAGTGCGCGGGCGATGCCGATACGCTGACGCTGGCCGCCCGAGAAGGCATGCGGGTAGCGCCGCATATATTCCGGCCGCAGGCCGACGAGGCGGAGCATCTCCTCGACCCTGTCGGTTCTTTCCTGCGGGTTACCTACGCCGTGGACGAGCAGAGGCTCCCCCACGATGTCGAGCAGCGTCATTCGCGGGTTCAACGAGGAGAACGGGTCCTGGAAGATCATCTGCATCTGGCGCCGAAGGGACGCAAGCCTGCTCTTCGGAACGCTCGCCACATCCAGGACTTCACCGTTGTCCAGGAGAAGAACCTGGCCAGCCGTCGGCGTGATTGCCCTCAAGATACAGCGGGCCGTGGTGGTTTTTCCGCAGCCGCTCTCTCCCACGAGGGACAGTGTCTCGCCCTGATTCAGAAAAAAACTTACGTCGTCCACCGCCTTCACGGTGCCGACGGTCTTTTGTAGAAGACCCCTTCGAATGGGGAAGTATTTCTTGAGTCCCTTGACATCGAGGAGCACGGACTTGCGTGAAGCGGCGTAGCCGTTCGTCATTCTCGTCCGCCTCTCACTGGTAGAGAAAGCAACTTACCGTCCTGCCGTCGCCAACAGCCTGAAGAACCGGGATCTCCTTGTCGCAGCGGCCGGCAATGGCGGAAACGCAACGGGGATGGAACGGACAACCTGTTGGCCGATTGAATGGGTGGGGAATCGATCCGCTGATCGTTGCAAGCTTCAACCTCGGCACGGACTCGATGCTTGGAATCGACTGGAGCAGAGCCTTCGTATAGGGGTGCTTCGGATCGTGAAAGATGTCATCGACGTTGCCTTGCTCGACCACCCGGCCCAGGTACATGACCACCACGTCGTCGGCCATCTCCGCTACCACGCCCAGGTTGTGCGTGATGAGCATGATGGCCATTCCTCGTTCCCGCTGAAGCTTCCGCAACAGATCCAGGATCTGCGCCTGGGTAGTGACGTCCAGCGCCGTCGTCGGCTCGTCGGCGATGAGCAGGCGCGGGTCACAGGAGAGCGCCACCGCGATCATCGCCCGCTGGCGGAGCCCGCCGCTCAATTCGAAGGAGTATTCGTCGATGCGGCGCTCCGGCTTCGGGACGCCTACGCTGCGCAGCGCTTCGATTCCCCGGCGTCGCGCCTCCTTCTTGCTGACCGCATTGTGGAGGAGGATCGCCTCGACGAGCTGCGCGCCAATCGTGTGCACGGGACTGAACGAGGTCATGGGCTCCTGGAAGACGAGACCGATTTCTCCGCCACGAATCGAACGCATCTCCTGTCCGTTGGCTTCGAGCTTGACCAGATCGACTTGCGATCCGTCGGCGCGGGTCAGAACGATCTCGCCTTCGACGATGCGGCCCGGACGATCGACAATCCGCAGGATCGACTGCGCCGTCACGCTTTTTCCGCAGCCGCTTTCGCCTACGATGCCCAGCGTCTTTCCCGGAGCGACGTCGAACGAAGCGCCATCGACGGCCTTGGTCGTGCCCTCGTCCTGGAAAAAACTGGTCCGTAGATTCCTGACGGAGAGCAGCGGCTTCGTGTCGTTGCGCATCATCTACAGATAAGGATCGGCCGCATCCCGTATTCCGTCGCCCATGAAGTTGAACGCGAGGACCGCGATGATCACGGCAAAGGACGGAAGGAGAAGCCACGGAGAAATGACCAAGGCCTGAATGTTCTGGGCATCCTGCAGCAGGACGCCCCAGCTGATCGCGGGTGGCCTGAGCCCAAGCCCCAGGAAGCTCAACGAAGTCTCGCTGATGATGATCGCCGGGATCGCCAGCGTCGTCGCCGCGATGATATGACTGATGAACGAGGGCACCATATGCCGGAAGATGATCCTCGTCTTGCTGCAGCCGACGAGCTCGGCGGCCATCACGAAGTCTTCCTGCTTCAGCGAGATGAATCGTCCGCGGACGACGCGGGCGAGCTCGGTCCAGCCGATGAGCGAAATGATGATGGTGATCGCGAAGTACACCTGCACCACGCTCCAATCGGCGGGAAGGGCGGCGGCGAGTCCCATCCAAAGGGGAATCGTCGGAATCGATCGCAGGATCTCGATGATGCGCTGGATGACTGAATCGATCGCACCGCCGAAATAGCCCGATATGCCTCCCAGCACGACACCCAGCACCAGGCTCAGCGCCACGCTGACCAGGCCGATGGTCATCGACGTCCGCGTGGCATACATGAGCCGAGACCAGAGGTCGCGCCCATGCGTGTCCGTTCCGAGCAGGAACAGCGCCTCGCTTGGCTTCGCGCCTTCCACTGCAATCAGATGGCGATCGGTCGGGATGAAGCCCAGTACCTGCCAGGGCTCGCCGTGGCCGAAGAACGTGACCGGTATTTTCCTGCTCGTATCGGGCACGTAGACGCGCTTGAACGTGAGCGGGTCGCGCGCTCCTTTCAACCCATACACAAAGGGTTTGAAGCTTCCGTCGTCGATCCAGTGAATCGCCTGGGGCGCGATCAGCGATCGCTGGGCTTCCGATTCCGTCGGATCCACATAGGCGAAAAAATCGGCAAACAGCGCAACCAGGTAAAACGCAACCAGAACGATAGTCCCGCCGACGGCGAGCTTGTGCCTTCTGAAGCGCCACCAAATGAGCTGCCATTGCGTGGCGACGGCGATCCGGTCTTCGGCGACCACTCCCGCCATCGGTGCCGCAACAGTGAGCTCCGCCATCACTCCCTCCCAAAACGGATTCTGGGATCGACCCACATGAGCAGCAGGTCGGAAATGAGCGTGCCGATGACGGTCATCACCCCGAGCAGCAGGATGATGGTTCCGGCGAGGAACATATCCTGGGCGATCAACGCCTTGAGCAGCAGCGGGCCGACCGTCGGCAGGCTCAACACGAGCGATACGATGATGCTGCCCGACACCACGTAGGGAAGTAGATAGCCGATGGTGCTCACGAACGGATTGAGGGCGACCCGCACCGGATAGCGCATGATGACCCGGTATTCGGAAAGGCCGCGCGCCCGCGCCGTCATCACGTAGGGCTTCCGCAATTCGTCGAGCAGGTTGGAGCGCATGATGCGGATCAACTGTGCGGTGCCCGCAACGCCCAGCACGATGGCCGGGATCGGCAGGTGCTTCGTGAGGTCCCACACCTTTTCCATGCTCCAGGGCGCCTCGATGAAATCGGGCGAGAAGAGGCCGCCCACGTTCGCACCGAAGTAGGCGAAGCCGACATACATGACGACCAGCGCCAGCAGGAACCCGGGAATCGCGAGCCCGATGAAGCCGATCAACGTGAACGCATAGTCCAGGAACGAGTAGGGGTAGACCGCGGAGTAGATCCCGATAGGCAAGGCGATGCCCCAGGTGAAGATGATCGCCGCCACCGAAATCACCATCGTCAAGGTCAGGCGGTCGCCGATGACGTCGGACACGGGGCGTCCCCATTCCATCGCCATGCCGAAGTTGCCTTGAAGGATGAGGCCCATCCACTTCGCGTACTGAACCGTGATCGGCTTGTCGAGGCCGAGCTGCTCGCGCAGCGCCGCCGCCTCGCCTTCGGAAACCGCGCTGCCCGAAGCCGACATCGAGGCGATGTACGACGTCACGTAATCGCCGGGCGGCAGGTGGATGATCATGAAGGACAGGACTGAAATCGCCCAGACTGTCAGCACGGCCAGCATCAAGCGCCGAACGATGTACGTGACCATGGCAACTCCTGTGGCGAGTCGCTCACCCGGGCGCGACCCGGCGCCCTAGGCTCGACCGACAACCGCCCGCCAGTGGAACGCTGGCGGGGCGGCTGCCCTTCCTCTATTTGAAGTAGTACGTGACCGGCATCGATGAATGCGGAGTCCGGGCATGCTGTGCGTTCACCGTTCGGTCGGGAACGTTGCCCATGTTGTTCTTCACGATGCGCACGCCCATGACGGCCGGTGATTGGCCGACCGTGCCGATGCTCCACATCTGTTCAACGGCGATCCTCCAGATCTCTTTCGCGTTCTTGACCCGATTCTCCTCCGACGCACCGAACGCTTCGCGGAACAGGTCCATGGCCCTCAGCATTTCCGGGTCGTCCGGCTTCTTGCCCGAGGCGCCCCGCGACGCGTACCACTTGGCGTACGCCGTCCCCATGTGGGCCTCGGCCGCGTCCACCGGCAGCGCATGGCGCGGGAAGAGGTAGAGCATTTCCGAGCCGTCGTTTGCCCACGTCATCATCTGGTTTTCGTTGTTGTTGTCGCGGGTGAAGGCGAGAGTGCGCTCCATTTCCTTGACGTCGAGGTCGATGCCGATCTTCTTCCACTGCTGCTTGATCATCTCGCCGACCGGCGTAAACGGAATGAACTGACCGCCGACCGTGACCAGCTCTAGACGCAGGCGTCCCTTCCCGTCCGTCCGCAGTCGATACCCTTCGGAGTCCTTCTTGGTCAGGCCGACCTTGTCGAGCAGCTCATTGGCCTGCTTGATGTCGAGCGTCGCATATTTCTTGTTCCATTCCGGTCCTGGGCTATAGATCGTATCGGGCGCCGGCGCCACCGATCCGGGGGTTCCCACACCGAGCCAGAAGGCTTCGTTGAGCTGGTCCCGGTCGATGCCGAGCGAGAGCGCGTGGCGAAAATCCTTGTTCTTCAGGAATTTCGCGATCTCGGGATCGCCTTCGTAGGCATTGCCGATGTGGATCGTCGCGTCCGATCCGTTGAGCGCCGGGTCGAGGTGCACCGTGTAGTTGCCCTTCTTGGCGTTCTCGAGGAACACCGGCAGCTTGGCCAGCCCCATGTGCCGTTCCTGGATGTCGTATTCGCCCGCGATCGCCCGCAGGTTCGCGACCTCGGTGTTCTCGGCGAGCGTCATCGTGATCCGGTCGATGTAGGGAAGCTGGTTGCCCGCGGTGTCGACGGCCCAGAAATACGGATTGCGCTCCAACGACCACGTCGGCGTGTTGATCGGCGACACGGTCTTCCACGGCGTCATCACCGGCAGCTCGTTATTGAGCGCCCAGCTGTACCGGTTCTTGAGGAGCGAGACCCAGCTGTCGAAGCCGAGATCCTTGGCCTTCTTGGTGACGGCCTCCTCCGATGAATACTTGGGCAGGAACTGCTTCAGGTAATGGGCCGGGGCGTAAGCGCCGCCGAAGTTCTGGAATCCGCCGCGCGTCGCGAAGCCGGCGCCGATGGCCGTGCTGCCCGCCAGCTGGGAAACGAAAAAGGGATAGGGTTCAGGGAACTCGAAAGCGACCGTGTAGTCGTCGACTTTTTTCATCACCCCGTCCTTGCCGTTGATCTGGAACTCGAAGAACGGGTTGGGATTGATGTTCTTGTTAAGGTAGATGTCGTTGTACCAGAACATGAAGTCGTCGGCCGTGAACGGCTTGCCGTCGGACCACTTGCTGCCCTTGCGCAGGTAGATCGTCGTCGTCTTGCCGTCGTCGCTGACTTTCCAGTCGCGGGCGAGACTGGGGATGATCTTGGTGCCCGTGTAATCGAACGTGAGAATCTTGTCGAGCGAAACGATGCGGCCGCCGTTCTCGTAGTCGGCGGGTCCAGTGAACGCTCTCCGCCAGTTGCCGCCGTATTTGCCAATTTCGCGCAGCGGCTTCACGACGAAGAGCTGCGAAGGCTCGGGCAAGCGCTTGTCGACCGCGGGCAGCTTCCCCGCCTTCACCTGCTCGGCAAGAATCGGGGCCTCCTTGAAGGTCTTCGGAAAAACCTTGGCGTCGAGAATGATCTCCGGTCCTTCCAGCTTTCCGATCAACGACGAGCCGATCTTTGTGGGCGCCGGCGTCGCCGATTGCGCGACCGCCGCCCCCGATCCCATCGCAAGGGTGCCCAGCAACCCAAGGCCCGCCAGCACCAGCACCGAGCGCATCGATTTCATTCGAATCCCCCTCTCCTGTTGTTCCGTATCGGCAGCCAGGAAGCCGGCCGCTCGCGACCAATCCGGCCGCTCGCATGCGCGGGCCACTACCAAAGCCGCGGCGTCAAGGAGCACCGAGTTGCCCTCCCCGTGCGGGCATTCTTGCGCTATCGCCGTGGCAGAGCAAGCGGCGTTAGGCGGGGCTGACCAGCGCCCCCGTGCCGATCGGGCCTGATGTGGATCTTGACATGGATTCTGGACCCGTGCGAAGCGCAGGCGCGGCGTTCCCTCAGGTTCGCGCCGGCCTCACGACATTGACGCAGGGCCGGCCCGCGGCGCGACGGCTGATGTTGTCGGCAATCGTTTGCTTGCGCCGGTTGATCGTTCCGCTTGTCCAGCCCGACATGTGGGGCGTCATCACGACGTTCGGCAATTCGTGGAACGGGAACCTCGACGGCAGGATGCTGGGCTGATCGAGGGAGGGATAGCTGTACCAGGTGTCGATCACGGCGCCGGCGATGCGACGGTCCTTGAGCGCCTCGTACAGCGCGCGCTCGTCGATCGTGGGCCCGCGTCCGACGTTCAGTATTACCGCTGAGGCGCGCATTGCCGCAAAGGACTCGGCGTTTACCATTCCAGCCGTATCGGCATGCGACGGCACCGAGACCACGAAGAAGTCCGCCGAGCTCCAGAACTCGCCGAGCTTGTTCAGGGCAAACGAGCGGTCCACCGAAGAAGATGCCGGCACCGGGCTGCGATTGGCCACGTGAACCTTCATTTCGAAGGCCTTCGCGCGCGCGGCAATGGCCTTTCCTATGTGCCCAAAACCGAGCAATCCAATGGTCTTGCCGGCCAGCTCGCCATGGACGCGCTCGGGCGAGCCGGCCGTGTAGGTCCAATGGCCTTGTCGCAGATGCCGGTCGGCGTCGACGAGCGGCACATGGCGCTCCAGCAGCGCCGCCATCACATATTCCGCGATCGCTTGCTCGTGGCCAAAGCAATTGCACACGACGGCTGAATCGGGGATCGCGTCGAGATCCACGGCGTCATAGCCCGCGCCCGGCACATGAAAAAGTTGCAGCTGCCGGGGCCGCGGCAGGTCGCCCGAAAACCGGGCGCCCACGATGACCTCCGCGGCGACATAGGCCTGAATATGCGCTCGGTCGGTCAGTCCATCGGACAACACCGAGATTTGTGCGGTCTCGCCAACGAGCCGTTGGAAATCGTGGCTGAACGACGCAGCGTTTTCTCCGTGAAACACTATGCGCATGGTGGTTGGTATCGGCGCCGACGCCGGCCGACTTGAAGCGGGCCTGAATCAGTATACTGAATATCGCTCGTCCGGCTGCGACGCGCAACACAGGTCGTCCATCGACAATCCTCGATCGAAAACTGGATCATTGATGAAAATCACTGCCCTTGAAACATTGCGGACCGAGGAGTTCTCGAACGTGCTTTGGGTCCGTGTCCACACCGACAGCGGCGCGATCGGCCTTGGCGAAACGTTCTACGGCGCGGGGGCGGTCGAAGCCCATATCCACGAAACGTTGGCCGAGCGCTTGCTTGGGCGCAATCCGCTCCACATCGAAGCGCTCAATAAAGAAATGGTCAACCTGCCGATGGCGCAATCGTCCACCGGAGTCGAATACCGGGCCGCGTCCGCAGTCGACATCGCTTTGTGGGACATCTTCGGCAAAGTCTGCGGCCAGCCGGTGCACCAGATGCTTGGCGGTCTCTGCCGGGACAAGCTTCGCATTTACAACACCTGCGCAGGCTATCGCTATGTCCGCTCGAAGAACATCCGCCCGGTGTCCAACTGGAATCTGGGTCAGGGCGAGGGACCGTTCGAGGATCTCGACGCGTTCATGAATCGCGCGGACGCGCTGGCGGAAAGTCTGCTGGAAAGCGGCATCGATGGCATGAAAATCTGGCCGTTCGACCCCGCAGCCCAGGAAACCGGCGGCCTCTACATCTCCGCTGCGCAGATGAAAAAGGCGATCGAGCCGTTCGAGAAGATTCGGAAGGCAGTCGGTGATCGCATGGACATCATGGTGGAGTTTCATTCGTTGTGGAATCTCCCCGCGGCGAAGCAGATCGCGCGCGCGCTCGAGCCCTATGCGCCAATGTGGTACGAGGATCCCATCCGCATGAACTCGCCGCAGGCACTCGCCGAATATGCGCGTTCGACGGACGTGTGGGTTTGCGCGAGCGAAACGCTGGGCTCGCGCTGGCCCTACAAGGACTTGCTCGAAAAGGATGCGGTTCACGTGGTGATGGTCGACTTGTGTTGGACCGGCGGACTCACGGAAGGGCGCAAGATCGCGTCATTGGCGGAAACCTGGCATCGCCCTTTCGCACCTCATGATTGCATCGGCCCGGTGGGGTTCGTCGCGGCGGTGCACATGTCGTTCAGTCAACCGAATACGCTGATCCAGGAATCGGTCCGCGCGTTCTATCGCGGCTGGTACAACGAGCTGGTCACGGTCGTGCCGCGCATTGAAAACGGTTACGTCTATCCGATGGAAGGTCCCGGGCTGGGAGTCGAATTGCAGCCGGCCGTGTTCAATCGTCCGGATCTGACGGTCCGGCGCACGCAGGCTTGATCGGTCCAACGCGACTACCCCAGCATCGATGTGCGATAACGGTATGTCCGCTACAGGTAGTAATCGAAAGTTGTGAGGGAATACGTCGAGGGATTTGACACCCGATGAGTGCGCGGACTCGTCGCATGTCGGAACGTGCTTGAGGATGTTCGTATTCTTGCCTTTGGTACGCCTATTGCATCTTTACCAGATGTCAGGCGCCGCGGAATTCTCGGTACAGCACAACCCTTCCGGAAGCGACCCGGAAATGGTGGCCAATCCTTTTGGGAACTCGTCATGCCATTCCGACAGACCGAAGAACGCATCCCGATGGTTGACGACGCCGGCAATCGAGTGATCGTGCTTAGAACCACCCTGTACGAATCCCGGTTCCGCTCGGTTGGGCCTGCCGAAATCGAAAAGCAAAGACGGTACACGCTGCCAGGCAAAGGCCACGTAAGCCGGCTCACGGATGCCGAATTCGAGGTGTTCTGCGAGGGCATCAAGCTTCGGCTCGAAGAGCCCGACCCCATGCAATAACTACCGTGCATCCGATGGATGTGCGCGAGCGGCTCACGGATGAAATCTGCAACAAGCGTCGGGTGACGACTCTCAAACCCCCAGCTCTCATCGGGGGTTCTTTTTTCGCAGCAGGCGAAGAGCAGCGTCACGCTGCGCCGACTGAAGAACAACAAGGACACCGCATCGTGGGGAACAACTCCAAGCCAATAGCGTTCCGGCAAATTACCGCGGCCGAATTCGCGCGCCTGAGCTCGTCGATGCAGATAACGCTACTCACCATTCGCCGGGCACAGCTCAGTAGCCGCAAGGCCATTGCTGCGACCGCAGATCGGAAGAAGCGGCATCTCGGCTTCTAGCCGCAGCGCCGCCGGCTCAACTAACGATCGAATCCGGATGCTCGACGAAGCCGGTACCAGTGTTCGTCCGGCCTCAGAATCATTTCGAGGATCTTGGGCAATCGAAAGTGCGACGCCTCCACGTTCGTAATCGTCCAACCGGGAAACGCCGCCTCGATCTCGCCACGAGTGGCGCCACGAATCAGCGGTCTGGTGCGCCTGGGCCACACCAATAACAGTACTGTGGCGTCGGGTGCACCGATAGCGTCAATTTCGCGCCCCATCGCTTGCCGCGCCGCCGTGTCGAAGTCGTGGAAGGTTCCCGTGTCGAGAACCAGCCGAAACCCGGCAGGGATACCGGAGGTCCGCAGCGCCGTGACGTCACCCTTGACCAGGTGCATATTCACGCCAGCCCGCTGTACCCGCGCGCGAGCGCGTTCCAGAGCCTTCGCAACGATGTCGATTCCCGTGACCTGCCAGCCGCGTTTCGCTAATTCAATTCCCCAAATCCCGCTCCCGGTGCCGAGATCGAGTGCGGCACCAAATGGTGCGCTTCGCCCGCTCTCTTCGCGGTCAATCAATTCGTGGAACTTGTTTACAAATGGCGGATCCGTGGCAGCGTCTTCCCACGGATGGAAGCCGATCGAATAAGCGAACCGATAATTCATGGCGACCCGCGGCTTGAATCGCGGCCTACCGAAGGCAAGCTAACCGGCCCGCGGCCACCGATCCACGCGAGCTGGAAGCTCCCTGTCCGCGGGTCTGGTTGAGCAGTGACACCGCGGACCGTCTTCGAGCTCGGGGTGCGCGGATTCCGGTATTGTTCAGATCCGAGGACGTCGCCGGCAGGACCTGGCAATAGGTTGCGCGTTGACGATTTGATCATGGTCAAGCTACGAGCAGCGTGTCATGGATCGTTGTGGTATTGGCTTCCGGTCGCATTCGCCGTGGCCGTCAGCGCACTCGCGCATGCGCAAGGGACAACGAGCGGTACGAACAGTATGCGCGCCACCGAGGTCATCGTGCTGTCGACCCTGCATCAATTTCACACCAAGGTCCCGGGCTACGGCTTCGACGAGCTTACACATGTCATCGAAGCGCTGTCCCCGGACGTCCTCGCTGTCGAATTGACGGCAAGCGACCTTGCCGCACGCAAGCCGCAGGCGACCAAGCAGGAGTACCCGCGCAGCGTATATGGCCTGCTCGACCGGCATGCCTATGCGGTCGTTCCGCTCGAGCCCTCAGAGCCGGAATTCACGCGTAACGTAACGTTGCTCCGCAATGCGGCCTTCGAGTTCCACGAGAAGACGCCGGAGCAGGAACGTGCTTTCGATACCTATGCCGAGGCGCTATTCGCCTACCTGTTCGCGCGCTGGGATTCCGCGCAGACTGTCAATTCGCCGGAAACGGATGCGCTGTTCGCGGTCAAGCACCGGTATCAGGACGCGATCTTTCCCAAGGACCAGGCGGTCGCATGGAATGCCTGGAACGAGCACTTCGCCAAGGTTGTGCTCGACGCGGCGCTGCGCTTTCCGGGCAGCCGCATCGTGGTGCTCGTGGGCGTCGAGCATGCGTATTGGCTCCGCGACCGCTTGCGCAAGCAGTCCAGCGTGCGCCTGCTCGATACGCCCGCATTGTTGGCGCAGTTGCCCTTGGCACGCACCCGATGACAGCGATCCGCCAATCCGGGAAAAGGAGGGCCATACTCCGCGAACCTCGACTAAGCAGTCGGCGGCAACATCTCTTCGCGGATACACCACGGCAACAAGGTTCCACCGGATTGTCGGAAGTTAACCGGCGGCCCGCGCCGATGCTCGGCTGCGACGCGAGGCTGATTACCGGCGCTCGCCAGTGGCGGGATCGAGCAGGAGCCGGCGCATGGCGGGACGGGAAAAGTCGAACATGTCGGCGAGCGAGCCGGCGAACCGGTCGAACGAGATCTCGCTGATCCGCTCTCCGTTCAGCCAGTTGTCCTCGATGAAGCGAAGAATCGACGTCTGGTCGGTCAGCGCGTGGCTGACGTAATTTTCCTTCGCGTACGGTGAGATCACGAGCAGCGGGAGCCGCGGCCCGTAGCCGCATCGCGCTCCGGGCCCGTCGCTCTTGTTGCCGCACTGGAAATCGAGCGGCGTGTTCGACTGGTTCACGATGGGCGGCATCACGTGGTCGTACCAGCCGTCGGAATCATCGGCTGCGATGATCACCGCCATGCTCCGCCATTCCGGCAGTTGCTGGAGCCGGTTCAGCGTGCGCACCAGGAATTCCTGCTCGTCGAGCGGGTTCGAGTTGCCCGGGTGCCCGTTCTGGTAGGCCGGTGCCTTGAGGAACGAGACGGCAGGGAGGTGCCCGGCGCGAGCTGCGTCCCAAAACCAGGTGAGGTCATACAGGTGCTTCGCCTGGTCCGTCTTGCCGACCATCGCGACCGACGTCGGCGGCAGGTGCTGGGGATTGGCCGTCGAGGCGAAATACTGGAACGGGTTGTGGTGCGGCACGTAGTCGACGAAACGCAACGGGTCCGTCCTGGGATCGACGCCGACGGCGTTGTCGAAGGCCTCCATCGCGTGGCTCGTCGAGCACTTGCCATCGCTGCTCAGCGTGAACCCGCCCTGAAACCATCCCCATGTCACGCCCGCCGCCGTCAACAGGTCGCCGATGTTCCGGCCGGTCATCGCGGCGGGTGTCCACTGCGAGCAGATGTCCCAGAACGGATCGGTGTCGTCGACGAATGTGCCGAGCACGCCGTTCGTCGGCGCAGGCGTTGCGGTCGACGACGCCGGTCCGCCGCACTCCGGCACGGCGCCATACACCGACGTCTGCGGCCCGCACAGCACGCCGAAGTTGTCGCCGGCGGTCAGGTTCAGTGCGCCGCGCGTCGATTGGCCGCTCATGGTGGCAAAGCTGTTGTCGCTGAGGGCGAAGTGTTGCGCGTAGTTCCAGAGGGCGGTAACGGTGTTGCCATCGAAGTAGCCCATCACCGTGTCCCACTGCCCGGACTCCGATTTGTGGCAGAACTGGCGCGCGTTGGACGGCGGCTGGGCGTCGAAGCGGACGAACTGGTCCATCAGGCCGCCATTGCGCGCTTTCTGCTCGGCCGTGTACTCGTGGTCCTGGTCGCAGGTGAACGACTCGGTGCGGTCGATCCGGAAGGGCTTGGACGAGTTCGGGTTGCGCTCGATCAGCGTCGGCGTGAGGCCGTTGACCGAGGGTGTGTCACGCCGTGCGTGAAATGCGGGCTGGCCGGGCGGGTTGACGGCTTTCGGGTAGGTCGCGAAGTAGACGTCGAACGAGTGGTTCTCCTGGAAGATGACCACCAGGTGCTTGATGGGCGTGGTTGACGCGTGGCCCTCGCCAGCAGGCGCGGCGGCGCAGGCGGCCGCAGCAAGCACAACGCCAAGTCCGAGCGCAGTAAAGATCGAACGGGCGAGTTTGGCAGCGGGCAGCACGGCGGCAGGATACACGACAACGCGCGCGACCAGGATGAGCCCTTCACGCTCGCTTCGCATATCGGGGGTTTGCGAACCGCGCGATTAGGTACCAGAATCGGCGAGATTGCCCGCAATCGATCTGCCTCAACTTGACTACCGCCCTGCGCTTCGGCCACTTTGAATGGCTACCTGATAGCCGCGAACTGCGGCTGGATGGGCATGCGGTGTCCATCGGTGGGCGCGCGTTCGACGTCCTGAGCTTCCTGATCGGGCACCGCGAGCGACTCGTCGCCAAGGACGAATTGCTCGACTCTGTCTGGTCAGGCCTGGTCGTCGAGGAGAACAACTTGCAGGTGCAGGTCAGCGCGCTGCGCAAGTTGCTGGGGCCGCAGGTGATTCTGACCGTTCCAGGACACGGCTACCGCTTCATCGCCACAGTCGATGGACCGGCAACTGCGCAGGATTCCGTGCCCGTGCAGGCTCCGCGCGAGTCGACAGCCTCGTCGCCGGCGACAGCGGCAGGACTGTCCAACGTGCCGACGGAACTATCGTCACTCCATGGCCGCAGCGAGGATTTGCAGGTGCTGCGGGACCTCGTCCACACGCACAGGCTCGTGACCGTCGTCGGCACCGGGGGCATTGGAAAGACGAGTCTCGCGAAAGCCTTCGCTCAATCGGAGCTGGGGCGCTCCGACGATGGGATCGGGTGGGTCGACCTCACCGCCGTGACGGATGCTTCGAGCCTCGTCGCGGCCATTGGCGTAACGTTGGGCGTCGGATCGCAACTCGGCGACAACGCGCGCTCAAGAGTGATCCAGAGTCTGCGCGCTCGACGCGCGCTCATCGTGATGGACAACTGCGAGATCCTGCTCGACGCGGTTGCCGAATTCGTCAGTGAAGCTCTCCCGACCGCTGCCGAGGTGCGCTGGCTGATCACTTCGCAGCAACCGCTGAAACTGGCCGACGAGCAAGTCTACCGTCTCGGCCCGCTTTCCGTCCCTCCGTCGCCCACGAGCGCCAAGCATGCCCTGGAGTTCGGCGCAATTGCGCTACTCGCGCAGCAGGTCAGCGCTGCGGACCGCCGGTTCGCGATCACCGATGCCAACGTCGAGGCCGCGATCGATCTGTGTGCCAAGCTCGATGGCATCCCGCTCGCGATCGAGATGGCGGCCGCGCGTGTGCCGGCATTGGGGCTCGATCGCGTGCGGACGCTCCTCGGCGAGCGGCTGCGCTTCCTGTCCGCGGGCCATCGGACCCCGCTCGCGCGGCACCAGACGCTGCACGCAGCACTCGATTGGAGCCATTCCCTGCTCACCGCCAGCGAACGCATTGTCCTGCGCCGGGTTGGCGTGTTCGCCGGCGGCTTCACGCTGGGGCTTGCGCAGGACGTCGTTGCCTGCGCGCACCGATATCCGGAGGCTGCGACGGTCGATGAATGGGAAACGGTCGAAGCGCTCGAACATCTGATCGAGAAATCGTTGGTGCAGACCGCGCCGCCCCCGGATGCCGGCGAGCCGCGCTATTCGTTGCTGGACACGACGCGCTTGTATGCGTTGGAGCGACTTGCCGAGGTCGGCGAGCATGAAACCGCGTACGCCTGCCACGCACAGGCCATGGCGAAGTTCGCGGAACGCGCTTTCGACGACCATTGGACGGAGCCGGACAGCGCATCCATTGCGCGCATGAAGCCCGAGATCGACAACCTTCGCAACGCGCTGCACTGGGCGGTCGCGCATTCGGACGCCGATTCTGCAGCATCGATTGTCGGCAATACGTGGCATCTGTTCCGGATGATCGACCGGCAATACGAGAGCCAGGCGTGGATGAACGTGGCAGAGCCGCTGATCCGGCAAGCCAGCGGTGCGCGCGCTGCACGGGCGCTTGCGGCCATCGTCTATGTATTCAGCGGCCACCGCGGCGGGCCGCGCGTCATCGCGCCCGCGCGCGAGGCGGTGCGCCGCTATCGTGAGCTCGACGACCAGCGCGGCCTTTACCTGGCGCTGTGTGCGCTGGCGTTCGCGGGGTCGGTCTTCAGCGATCCTGGCAGCGACGCGGACCGGGATGCGGGGGTCGCGCTGGCCGAACTCAATCGGCTGGAGCGGCCGGAATGGCCTGCGCGATTGCGCAGCTGGGCTACCGTCGCGCGCATGACGAATCTTCGCGACGACCTGGCCGGCCGTCTCGCTCCGCTGCGCACGATGTACGAGTTGGCGTGCTCGGTCGGGGCCACCGAACGCGCACTGACTGCGCAAGTCAACATGCTGGGGGCACTACGCGGCCTTGGTCGGACCAAGGAGGCCGACGGCCTCGCTCGCAGCATTATCGACGCGGGCGTACTCGCCGGCGAGCGCCTCGGCGGCGTCCTGCTGGATCTGAGCGAGGCGCTCGTGAAGGGCAACAGGAACGCGGAGTCGCGCGAATACGCCCGCGAAGGATTGCGCGTGATGAGGCAATGCGATAGCGCATGTGAAGCGTTCGCGGCGCTTGCATCGATCGCATTGTCGGAGGGACGCGCCGAGGATTCGGCGCGCATCGCCGGCTACGCGCAATCGATTCTCGCGCGCGAGAAGATCGAGCGGGGTGCCCAGCTTCGCGCCATCGACAAGATTACGGACAGGATCGACGCCCGGATAACGGAAGTTGCTCGCAAGAAGCTGATGGACGAGGGAGCCCGGTTGGCCGAAGCGCAGGCAACGTCGCTGGCGTTGCGCATCGGCACGCCCGATGAGCCAACGGCGTGATGAGCAGAGTTCGATCGATCACACTAGTTGCCGGGACCAATTTCGATCGCGCTCGCAACCTTCGCGGGCGCAGGGCATTTGTGCAACGCAAATCACTACGCCGGTGATGTCCAACCCGGCGCTCGACCAGGAAGGTGGCCCGGAGCGTTCCGAGGTAGATAATAGCGTGCGGATCGTCGCGTGCGCCCGTCCCGCCATGCGGTAGGACAAACGCGGATTACCGCCTATAGCAGGGTTGCGTAAATTGCGATGCAGCGGGGCTGCCCCGCGCCGAAGATTCCAATAACACAATTCAACCGTTTGGCATGGGGAACGAAACCATTCGCTCGCGATATCGCATCGGCTGTCTGCCTCGATGATGTCAGTTCAGACGCAAGCCACCGAGGCAACGGAGGGGCGCGCGCGCCTTGCGCTCACCGAATATGACGACTACCTGTTCCGTCAGGGGTCGCACCAGCGCTTGTATACGCGCCTGGGCGCGCATGTAGAAGGTAACGCGACGCACTTCGCCGTGTGGGCACCCAACGCGGCGAGCGTCGCGGTGATCGGCGACTTCAACGGTTGGGACGCCACGGCATGCCGCCTCACCGCGCGTGACGAGAACGCGGGAATCTGGGCTGGCGTCGCTGCGGGCGCGCAGCCGGGACACCGGTACAAGTATCGGATCGAGTCGCGGCTTCGCGGCTATCGGGCGGACAAGAGCGACCCGTTTGCCTTCGCCTGCGAGGCACCCCCGCGCACCGGCTCGGTGATCGCGACCCTCGATTACGCGTGGCAGGACGACCCCTGGATGCGCGCGCGCGCAACCGCCAATGCGCTCGCCGCGCCGATGTCCATTTACGAAGTGCACCTCGGCTCATGGCGGCGCGATCCGGCGGAGCCGCACCGTTTCCTCGGCTATCGCGAGATTGCGCCGCAGCTTGCCGACCATGTGCTCGAGCTCGGCTTTACGCACGTCGAGCTGATGCCGATCACCGAGCACCCGTTCTACGGCTCATGGGGCTACCAGACCACCGGCTACTTCGCGCCAACGGCCCGCTACGGCTCGCCGCAGGACTTCATGGCGCTTGTCGACCATCTGCACCAGCGCGGGATCGGTGTGATCCTGGACTGGGTGCCGTCGCATTTCCCCAACGACGAGCATGGGCTCGCTTTCTTCGACGGCACGCACCTGTTCGAGCACGCCGATCCGCGGCAGGGCTTCCATCCGGAATGGAAGAGCTGCATCTTCAACTACGGCCGCCACGAAGTCCGCTCGTTCCTGCTGTCGAGCGCCATGTTCTGGCTGGATCGCTATCACGTCGACGGCCTGCGCGTCGACGGGGTGGCATCGATGCTGTACCTCGATTACGCGCGCAAGCCGGGGGGATGGGTGCCCAACGCGCATGGCGGACGCGAGAACCTCGAGGCCGTGACGTTGCTGCGCCAGCTCAACGAGGCTGTCTATCAGTCGCATCCCGACGTCCAGACCATCGCCGAAGAGTCGACCGCGTGGCCGCAGGTGTCGCGTCCCACCTGGCTGGGCGGCCTCGGCTTCGGCATGAAGTGGAACCTGGGCTGGATGCACGACACGCTCGATTATTTCCAGCACGATCCGATCTATCGCGGCTTCCATCAGGGCCAGCTCGCGTTCAGCCTGTGGTACGCGTTCAGCGAGAACTTCGTGCTGCCGCTGTCGCACGACGAGGTCGTGTACGGCAAGGGCTCGCTGATCGGCAAGATGCCCGGCGACGACTGGCAGCGCTTCGCCAACCTGCGGCTGCTCTTCGGCTACATGTGGGGACACCCGGGCAAGAAGCTGCTGTTCATGGGCGGCGAATTCGCGCAGTGGCGCGAATGGAATCACGACCAGAGCCTCGATTGGCACCTGGCGCAGCATCCGATGCACGCCGGCGTCCAGACGTGGCTGCGCGATCTCAACCGGACGCTGGTGCGCTCGCCGGCGCTGCATGCGCAGGACTTCGTCGCCGAGGGCTTCGCGTGGATCGATTGCTGCGACGCGGCCAACAGCGTCGCCGCGTTCCTGCGTCGTGCGCCCGACGATGGCGCAGTCGTGCTGGTCGTCTGCAACTTCACGCCGGTGCCGCGCTACGGCTATCGCGTCGGGGTGCCCGCGGCGGGCCGGTGGCGGGAAGTGCTCAACAGCGACGCCGCGTGCTATGGCGGCAGCGGTGTCGGCAATCTCGGTGGCGTGGATACGGCGCCGATCGAAGCGCATGGTCATGCGCAATCGCTCGCGCTGACGCTGCCGCCGCTGGGCGTGCTGTTTCTCGAGCCTGCCTGACGCGATGGGTCCGCCCGCCACACCCGACGGGCGCAAGCGCGTCGTCATCGAGAATGTCACGCCCTCGGTCGACGGCGGCCGGTTCCCTGCCAAGCGCTGCGCCGGCGATCGCGTGATCGTCGAGGCCGACATCTTCGTCGACGGCCATGACGTGCTTCGCTGCGTGCTGATGCATCGCGAGCGTGGCGCGCGGCGCTGGAATGAGACCGAGATGACGTTCGTCGCCAACGATCACTGGCAGGCGGCGTTCAGTGTTCCGCGGATCGGCGTCTACGAATACGCGATCACCGCATGGCCCGACGCGTTCCTCACGTGGCGCTACGACCTGGCGCGCTGGACCGATCCCGAGGACGTGCTGGTCTCGCTGCAGATCGGCGCGCTGCTCGTAGGCGAAGCAGCACGCCGCGCGCGCGGAGCGGATGGGCGGTCGTTGCGCGCGTGGAAGGCCCGCCTCGATGCGCCGGCCGATGTGCTGACGCTGCGCGCGGAAGCGCTGGACGAAGGCCTCGCGGTGCTGATCGCCCGCTATGCCGACCGCAGCCACGCCGTCACCGCCGAACCCCCGCTGGCGGTCACCGTCGATCCTCCGCGGGCAGGGTTCTCGGCGTGGTACGAAATGTTCCCGCGCTCGGCCGGGCGCGGCGGCGTGCACGGCACGTTCGCCGATGTCGAAGCGATGCTGCCGTACGTGGCGGGGATGGGCTTCGATGTGCTGTACCTGCCGCCGATTCATCCGATCGGGATCACCAAGCGCAAGGGGCCCAACAATGCAATGGCTGCGGCGCCGGGCGACCCCGGCAGCCCGTGGGCGATTGGCGGCGCCGCCGGCGGCCACAAGGCCATTCATCCCGAGCTTGGAACGGAGGCGGATTTTCGCAAGCTGGTCGAGGCAGCGCGCGATCACGGAGTCGAGGTCGCGCTCGACATCGCGTTCCAGTCGTCACCCGATCATCCCTACGTGACCGCCCATCCCGAGTGGTTTCGTCACCGCCCCGACGGCAGCATCCAGTACGCGGAGAATCCACCGAAGAAATACCAGGACATCTATCCGTTCAATTTCGACACCGAGGACTGGCGGGCGCTGTGGCAGGAGCTCCTCGGCGTTTTTTTGCACTGGATCGCCCTTGGCGTCACCATCTTTCGCGTCGACAATCCGCACACCAAGCCCTTTGCGATGTGGGAGTGGATCATCGGCGAGATCAAGCGCAAGCATCCGGAGGTGATCCTCCTGTCCGAGGCGTTCAGCCGTCCCCGGCTGATGCACCGGCTGGCCAAGGTCGGCTTCTCGCAGTCCTATACGTACTTCACGTGGCGCAACACCAAGGCGGAGCTGACGGAGTACTTTACCGAGCTGTCGCAGGATCCTTCGCGCGAATACTTGCGCCCGAACGTCTGGCCCAACACGCCGGACATCCTGCATGCCTCCCTCCAGTCCGGCCTGCGAACCGCGTTCAGCGCCCGGCTGTTGCTGGCGGGCACGCTGTCAGCCAATTACGGGATCTACGGTCCCGCCTTCGAGCTCATGGAGCACGTGCCGCGCGAGCCAGGCTCCGAGGAATACCGCAATTCCGAGAAATACGAGATCAGGGCCTGGGATCGCGAGCGCGCCGACAGCTTGCGCCCGCTGATTGCGCGGCTGAACGCGATTCGCCGCGCGAATCCCGCGCTGCATCGCAACGAGCGGCTGCGCTTCCATGCGATCGACAATCCGCAGCTCATCTGCTACTCGAAATCGACCGACGATTTCGGCAACGTGATCCTGGCCGTCGTCAACCTCGATCCCCGCAACCGCCAGTCCGGCTGGACCGACCTTGCGCTCGCCGACCTCGGGCTCGTCGACGCTGAACCCGATGTCGGCGTCCACGTCGACGTCACGTCGATCGCGTTCGAGGTCCACGACCTGCTGACCGATGCCCGCTATCGCTGGCAGGGCGCGCGCAACTTCGTGGAGTTGCGCCCGGCCGAGCTGCCGGCGCATGTTTTCCGCGTGCAAGCTATTGCCGGGATCGCGAGGCCGCGATGACCCGTTTTCATCAGACATCCGGGATCGTGTCCGCGCCGGAGACTTCGGCGATCGACGCCGATCCGCTCTGGTACAAGGACGCGGTCATCTACCAGATCCACGTCAAGGCGTTTCGCGACAGCAACAACGACGGCATCGGCGATTTTCCCGGGCTCACGCAGTCGCTTCCGTACATCAAGGACCTCGGCGTCAACACGATCTGGCTGCTGCCGTTCTATCCGTCGCCGCTGCGCGACGACGGCTACGACATCGCCGATTATCACGGCGTGCATCCGCATTACGGCACGCGCGCGGACTTCCGGCAGTTCATGCGCGAAGCCCATCGCGTCGGATTGCGCGTCATTACCGAGCTGGTCATCAATCACACGTCGGATCAGCACCCGTGGTTCCAGGCCGCGCGGCATGCGCCGCAAGGCTCGGCCAAGCGCAACTACTACGTGTGGAGCGACACCGATACGCGGTGGCCGGAAACCCGCATCATCTTCACGGATACGGAAAAGTCGAACTGGTCGTGGGACCCGGTGGCCAAGCAATACTACTGGCACCGCTTTTTCTCGCACCAGCCCGACCTCAATTTCGACAATCCGAACGTCGTGCGCGCGGTGATCCGCGTCATGCGCTATTGGTTCGACATGGGTGTGGACGGCGTGCGCCTCGACGCCATTCCGTACCTGTGCGAGCGCGACGGCACCAACAACGAGAACCTGCCGCCGACGCACGCGGTGTTGAAGCAGATGCGCGCCGAGCTCGACCGGCATTACACCCATCGCTTCTTCCTCGCCGAGGTGAATCAGTGGCCCGAGGACGTGCGGCCGTACTTCGGCGAAGGCGACGAATGCCACATGGCGTTCCATTTTCCGCTGATGCCGCGCATCTACATGGCGCTCGCCGAGGAGGACCGCCATGCGATCACCGACATCATGGGACAGACGCCCGACATCCCGGCCAATTGCCAGTGGGCGATCTTCCTGCGCAACCACGACGAGCTGACACTCGAGATGGTGACCGAGCGCGAGCGCGATTATCTGTACCGCACTTACGCCGCGGACCGGCAGATGCGGATCAATCTCGGCATCCGCCGGCGCCTGGCGCCGCTGATGGACAACAACCGGCCCAAGATCGAGCTTCTGAAGAGCCTGCTGATGTCGCTGATCGGCTCGCCGGTCGTGTACTACGGCGACGAGATCGGCATGGGCGACAACATCTTCCTCGGCGACCGCAACGGCGTGCGCACGCCGATGCAATGGAGCCCCGACCGCAATGCGGGGTTCTCGCGCGCGGACCCGCAGCGGTTGTACCTGCCGCCCATCATGGACCCGGTCTACGGCTACGAGGCGGTGAACGTCGAAGCGCAATCGCGCAGCGCGTCGTCGCTGCTCAACTGGACCAAGCGTTTGATCGCGGCGCGCAAGGCGCACATCGCGCTGTCGCGCGGAGCGCTGCGCTTCCTCCGGCCGGGCAACCGCAGGATCATTGCATATCTGCGCGAGCACGACAGCGAGGCGATCCTGTGCGTCGCGAACCTGTCGCGGTCGAGCCAGCCGGTCGAGCTCGACCTTTCCGAATTCAAGGGCCGCATCCCGGTGGAGCTTTTGGGCAACACGGCATTCCCGCCGATCGGCGATCTTCCCTATCTGCTCACGCTGCCCGCGTGGGGGTTCTACTGGTTCTCGCTGACAGCAGATGCGGAGTACCCGAAGTGGCATGCGGAGCGCCCGGTCCCGGTGGACTTCCCCGTGCTGGTGATCCCGGAAGGCCTGATGGCGGCGTTGTCCAGCGACGCGACGGCCTCGGATCTTCGTGCGCTGATGGCACGGCGCGTGCGCGAGCAGCTGGAGCGCGAAGTGCTGCCGCCGTTCATCGCACACCAGCGCTGGTTCGCCGGCAAGGGCCGGGCGATCGGGCGCACGGCGCTGCTCGAGCAGGATGAATGGACGACACCCGCCGGCAGCTGGCTGCTGGCGATGCTGGAAGTCGATCTCGCCGGTGGCAGCCGCCACACCTATTCGTTGCCGCTCGCGCTGGCGTGGGAAGAAGGCGACGGCGAGCGGCTGCAGGCGCTGCTGCATTGCACGGTGGCGCGGGTGCGCCAGCGGGCGCGCGTGGGCATCCTGTACGACGCGTTCTGGGACGATGCGTTCTGCCGCGAGGTGGTCGCCGCCATGGGGCGCGGCGAGGTGCGCGCGCTTCCGACCGGAGAGCTGCGCTTCTCCGCGACGCAGCGGCTCGCGCAGACCGATATTGCCGCGGACATCGCGGTCAAGCATCCCTCCTTCGAGCAGAGCAACACGCTCGTGGTGCTGGGTGACCGCCTGGTGCTGAAGGGCTATCGCCGGCTGCGCGGCGGCATCAACCCCGAGATCGAGATCGGCCGCTTCCTGACGGAGGTGTCGCCGTTTCCGCACATCGCCGCGCTGTGTGGCGCGCTCGAGCATCGTGACGCAGCCGGCGAAACGACCGCGGTCGCGGTGCTGCATCAATACGTGTCCAACGAAGGCAGCGGATGGGACTACACGATCGCGCACCTGCGGCGGCTGATCGACGACGCGCTCGCGCGCCCGGTCGTCGAGGCAGCGGCCGCGCTCCCCGGCGCGGCCGCCGATGGCGTGGCACCGTCACCCGCGACGGAGACACCGTTGATGCAGTCCGGTTTTCTTGCGTTGATCAACACGCTGGGGCGACGCACTGCCGAGCTGCATGCGGCGCTTGCGCGTCCGTCGGGCGACCCCGCGTTCGAGCCCGAGCCGTTCACGAGCGCCGACGTCGAAGCGCTGCGCACGAAGCTGCAAAGCGAAGCCGAGGCCACGGTGGCGTTGCTCGAAACTCGCGTCGGATCGCTGCCCGACGCGATCCGCGCCGATGCGCAGCGCCTGGTGGCGATGCGCGATATGCTGGTGACGCATGCGCGGCTTCTGGTCCCCGACGCGATCGACGCGACGAAGACGCGCTACCATGGCGACTACCACCTGGGTCAGGTTCTCATCAGTCAACACGACTTCGTGATCGTCGACTTCGAAGGCGAGCCCTCGCGTCCGCTGGACGAGCGTCGCGCGAAGCATTCGCCGCTGCGCGACGTCGCCGGCATGCTGCGCTCGTTCGGCTACGCAGCCGCGGTGGCGCCGCAGCAGGGCATCGCCGCGAATCTCCCCGATCGCGCGCGGCTGGCGGCACCGCTCGCGCAGTGGCGGGCACAGGCCGCCGAGGCTTTTCTCGCAGGCTATCGCGAGGCGATCGCCGGTACGTCGTCCTATCCGGCCAACGTGGCGGTCGCGACCCGACTCATCAATGCGTTCACGCTGGAAAAGGCGCTGTACGAGCTTCGCTACGAGCTCGACAACCGGCCCGACTGGGTCGCGATACCGCTGTCCGCGGTGCTCGCGCATGTCGAAGGCGGCGCCGCATGAACGACGACAGCGCGCACCGCGCGCCGCCGCGCGCCGCCATCAACGTATCGACGGTGTGGCGCGGCCGTCACGCGCCGCTGGGCGCGACCTGGGACGGCGCGGGCGTCAACTTCGCGCTGTACTCGGAGCACGCCGAACGCGTCGAGCTCTGCCTCTTCGATCCCAAGGGCCGGCGCGAGATCGAACGAATCAATGTCCACGATCGCACCGATTTCGTCTGGCACTCCTACCTGCCCGATGCGCGGCCCGGCCTTTTGTATGGCTATCGCGTCTACGGACCTTACGATCCCGAGCGCGGCCACCGCTTCAACCCGAACAAGGTGCTGCTCGACCCGTATGCGCGATTGATCGACGGGCAGGTGCGCTGGTCCGATGCGAATTTCGGCTACAGGGTCGGCAGCCGCCGCGAGGATCTCTCGTTCGATACGCGCGACAACGCGTCGGGCAGCCCGAAGAGCCAGGTCGTGGACTCCGCATTCACCTGGGGCGACGACGCGCCGCCGCGCATCGCGTGGAAGGACACGGTGATCTACGAGGCGCACGTCAAGGGGCTGACGCGCCTTCATCCGGATGTGCCGCAACAGCTGCGCGGCACCTACGCCGGACTGGCGTGTGCGCCGGTGCTGGATCATCTCAAGCGGCTCGGAGTGACGGCGATCGACCTGCTGCCCGTGCACACGTTCGTCGACGACAAGCGCCTGGTCGAGATGGGGTTGCGCAATTACTGGGGCTACAACACGATTGGTTTCTTTGCGCCCGACATGCGCTACTCGGCGACGGGCACGCTCGGCGAGTTCAAGACGATGGTCAAGGCGGTGCACGACGCCGGGATGGAAGTCATCCTGGACGTCGTCTACAACCACACCGCCGAAGGCAACCATCTCGGGCCTACGTTGTCGTTCCGAGGCATCGACAACGTCGTGTATTACCGGCTGCAGGAGGAGCGCCGCTTCTATAACGACTACACCGGGACCGGCAATACGCTGTCCACGCAGCACCCGATCGTGCTGCGGCTGATGTTCGACAGCCTGCGTTATTGGGTCACCGAAATGCACGTCGACGGCTTTCGCTTCGATCTCGCCGCGACGCTCGGACGCGAAGGGCACGCGTTCGACCCGCTCGGCTCCTTCCTCGACATCGCGCGCCAGGATCCCGTGCTGTCGCAGGTCAAGCTCATCGCGGAGCCATGGGATCTCGGCGAAGGTGGCTATCACGTGGGCGGCTTTCCGCCGGGCTGGTCCGATTGGAACGGCCGCTATCGCGACGCCGTGCGCTCGTACTGGAAAGGCGACGGCGGATTGGTCGGCGAGCTCGCCTCACGGCTGTCCGGGTCGAGCGACATCTTCGAGCCCGGCGGGCGCGGGCCCACCGCCAGCATCAACTTCATCACCGCGCACGACGGCTTCACGCTGCGCGACCTGGTCAGCTACAACGACAAGCACAACGAGGCGAACGGCGAGGACAACCGCGACGGCGAAGCGCACAACCGGAGCTGGAATTGCGGCGTCGAGGGGCCGACCGACGATCCCGGAATCCGCGCGCTGCGCTTGCGGCAGATGCGCAACTTCCTGGCGACGCTGTTCTTTTCCCAAGGCGTTCCCATGCTGCTGCATGGCGACGAGCTCGGCCGCACGCAGCAAGGCAACAACAATGCGTACTGCCAGGACAACGAATTGTCGTGGGTGCACTGGGACCTCGACGGGGAAGGACAGTCGCTGCTTCGCTTCACGCAGCGCGCAATTGCATTGCGCAACCAGCATCCGCTGTTCCGGCGCCGGACATTCTTTCGCGGGCGCACGGTGCACGATTCCGACCAGAAAGACATCGTCTGGCTGCATCCCGACGGCCGGGAAATGACGGACGAGGAATGGAATCAGGGCTTCGCCCGCTGCCTGGGCGCGCACCTGTCCGGCCGCGGCTTGACCGAACGCGACGAGCTCGGCAAGCCGGTCGAGGACGACGACCTTCTGCTGCTGCTCAATGCGCACGACGAGACGATCCCGTTTCGGCTGGTCACCGGCAGCGGCGAGCCGTGGCAAGTGCGCATCGACACGGACAGCGAGAGCGGCGCGCCTGCGCAGGACGTCTACCCGTCCGGTGGGGAATACCCGCTGCGCGGCCGCTCGCTCGTGCTGCTGTGCCGGCCGCGAGCCCGATGAAGCGTGCGCATCCGATGCCGTTCGGCGCCACCAAGGGACCGGACGGCGTGTGCTTCCGGCTATGGGCGCCGGGCGCGCGGCGCGTCGACGTCGGCCTCGACGATGCCGATCCGATGTTGTGGCTGCCGATGACCGCGGGCGACGACGGCTGGTTCGAGCTTGCGGCGCCGCGCGCCGCTTCCGGCACGCGTTATCGCTATCGGATCGACGGCGAGCAGGCAATCGCCGATCCGGCGTCGCGATTCAACCCGGATGACGTGCATGGCGCGAGCGAAGTCGTCGACGCCAACGATTTCGACTGGTCCGATGAGGACTGGACGGGGCGACCGTGGCACGAGGCCGCGCTCTACGAGCTTCACGTCGGCACGTTTTCGCCGGCAGGCACCTTTCGCGGCGTGCAGGAACGCCTGGATTACCTGGCCGAGCTTGGCATCACGGCCATCGAGCTGATGCCGCTCGCCGATTTCCCGGGCGCGCGCAACTGGGGATACGACGGCGTGCTGCCGTTCGCGCCGGATGCAAGCTATGGCACGCCCGACGAACTGAAGGCGTTGATCGCGGCCGCGCATGCGCGCGGCCTGATGGTCCTCATCGACGTCGTCTACAACCACTTCGGCCCCGAAGGCAATTATCTGCATCGGGTGGCGCCGCCGTTCTTCACCGACTGCGATCGCACGCCGTGGGGTGCGGCCCTCAACTTCGATGGAACGGGCAGCCGCGTCGTCCGCGAGTTCTTCATTCACAACGCGTTGTACTGGCTCGAGGAGTTTCACGCCGACGGCTTGCGGCTGGATGCCGTGCACGCGATCGCCGACGATTCGCAACCCGATTTTTTGACCGAGCTCGCACAGGCCGTGCACGAGGGCCCGGGCCGGCATCGCCACGTGCACCTGGTGCTCGAGAACGACCGCAACGAGGCGCGCCGTCTCGCGCGCGACGCGCGGCGCAATCCGCGCCAATTCACCGCGCAATGGAACGACGACTTTCATCATGTCGTCCATCATTTGCTGACCGGCGAGCGCCGTGGCTACTACGCCGACTACCGCGACGAGCCGCTACGGCTGCTCGGCCGTTGCCTGGCCGAAGGCTTCGCGTACCAGGGCGACGTATCGGGTTATCGCCAGGGCACGCGGCGCGGCGAGCGCAGCGATACGTTGCCGCCCGAGGCGTTCGTCAACTTCCTGCAGAACCACGACCAGGTCGGCAATCGCGCGTTCGGCGAGCGGCTGCATACGCTGGCGCCGGCCGGTGCGTTGCGGGGCGCGCTCGCGATCCTGTTGCTCGCGCCTTCGCCGCCGCTGCTGTTCATGGGCGAGGAGTTCGGCGCCGCCACGCCGTTCCTGTACTTCTGCGACTTCGGTCCCGAGCTCGCCGCCGCGGTCCGCGCCGGCCGTCGCGCGGAGTTCGCGGGCTTTCCGCCGTTCGACGACGAAGCGGCGGCGCAAGCCATTCCCGATCCCGGCGCGCAGGCTACGGCCGCGCGCAGCGTGCTCGACTGGAGCAGCGTCGCGCAGGACACGCACGCGACATGGCTTGCGCTGTATCGCGCGTTGCTCGCGCTGCGCCGCGCGCGGATCGTGCCGCTGATCCCGCACGTCGTTGCGGGGGCGGCGCGCTATCGCATCGAAGACGGGCGCGTACTCGAGGTCCGATGGCCGCTCGACGATGGGCGCGCGTTGTTGGTGCACGTGTGCGTCGATGCCTGCGCGCAGACTTCGCTGCCCCGTCTGCCGGACGGCGCGGAGTGCCTGTGGGAGTCGCCATGCGAAGACTCGCAGACATGGGCCGTCCGCTGGGCGCTCGCGCTGGCTGCGCGGAGTGGCTGACATGCCGGACGCCAACCTGGATCGGCGCTGCGAGGCGCATGGCATTGCGACCCACTATCACGATTTCTGGCGGCGCGAGCACGCCCCGTCGGACGCGACCAAGCGCTCGCTATTGGCCGCCATGGGCGTTGCCGCGGATGCGCGCGCGGCGCGTGGGAAACCCGGGAACGGTGCATCCGTTGCGGTGCGGATCGTTCGTGCCGGAACGTCGCGTGCGGATTTCGATATCACCGTTCCGCCATCGCTGCCGTCCGCCGCGTTCCATTGGCAACTGGCGCTTGAATCCGGCGTTCACTACGCCGGCCAGTGCGCCGCGAATGTACCCGCGTCGAATGCGGACGCGGCCGCAACGCGGCTTGAATGCATCGGGCTGCCTGACGCATTGCCGCTCGGCTATCACCGGCTGACCGTCACCGATGCGGCGCGCAACGATGCCGTCGTGGCAACCGTTGCGATCATCGTCTGTCCAGCGCAATCCGCGTGCCTTGGCGCCGCAACGGGTTCGCCGCGATTGTTCGGACCCGCCGTCCAGCTCTATGCGCTGCGGTCGCGCCGCAATTGGGGGATCGGCGATTTCACCGATCTCGCCACGCTGGCGCGGCTGGCGGCGCGACAGGGCGCGGCCTTCGTCGGCGTCAACCCGCTGCACGCGCTGTGGCTCGACCGGCCCGCGCAGGCAAGTCCGTACAGTCCATCGAGCCGGCTCGCGCTCAATCCGCTGTACCTCGATGTGGAGGCCATCGAGGATTTCACCGAGAGCGCGGCCGCACGCGAGCACGCGGGCTCCGCGCGGTTCCAGGCGCGCCTCGCTTCGTTGAGAGATGCGGAACTCGTCGACTACGCAGGGGTTGCCGCAGCGAAAATGGAAGTGCTGAAGATGCTCTACGAGCACTTTCGCCGCGAGCACCTGCGGCCGATGAGTGTGCGCGGCCGTGCCTTCCGCGCGTTCGTTGCCACCGGACGCAGCGGCATCGTCGACGCGGCGGTGTTCGATGCGCTGCAGGCGGCACTTGCGCGCGACGATGCCGATATCTGGGGATGGCCTGCGTGGCCGCAGGACTATCGCAACCGCGCGTCGAAGGCCGCGCGCGAATTTGCGCGCACGCACGTTGACGACGTCGATTTTTTTCTCTACCTGCAGTGGCAGGCGGATCGGCAGCTTGCCCGTGCCGCGAAGGCCGCGCGGGACGCGGGGATGCCGATCGGACTTTATCGCGACCTGGCTGTCGGGGCCGCGCCCGGCGGTGCCGAGACGTGGCACGACCCGCAACTGTTCGCGATGGCGGTACACGTCGGCGCGCCGCCGGACGAATTCAACCAGAAAGGCCAGGACTGGGGGCTGCCGCCGTGGATTCCGCACCGGCTTTCCGCGGCCGCCTTTGAACCCTGGATTGCGCTGCTGCGCGCCAACATGCGGCACGCCGGCGCCTTGCGCATCGACCACGTCATGGGACTCATGCGGCTGTTCTGGATTCCTGCCGGATCGGCGCCCGGGGAAGGTACCTATGTGGGCTATCCGCTCGATGACCTGCTGGGCATTCTCGCGCTCGAGAGCGTGCGCAATGGATGCGCGGTGGTCGGTGAAGACCTGGGCACCGTGCCCGACGCCGTGCGCAGCGCGTTGCATGACGCGCGCGTCCATTCGTATCGGGTGCTGTATTTCGAGCGCGGGGCCGGCGGCGAATTCCTCCCGCCGGCCCGATACCCGGCACAGGCGCTCGTCACGGTCAGCACGCACGACCTGCCGACGCTGCACGGATTCTGGAAAGGCGCGGACCTCGCGGCGCGCGATGCGCTCGATCTCTTTCCTTCCGCCGAGCTGCGCGACCGGCAATTCGCCGATCGCGACGCCGATCGGTCCCATCTGGCCCAGGCGCTCGCGCATGAAAACCTGCTGGCGCGCGCGCCCGCGGACGACGCGTTGTCGTTCGACGATGTGCTCGCCGTGCACGCGTACGTCGCGCGCACGCCGTGTGCGTTGATGACGGTGCAGCTCGAAGACGTATTCGGCGAGTCCGACCAAGTCAACCTGCCAGCTACGATGGACGCGCAATATCCCAACTGGCGGCGCAAGACCCCGGTCGATCTCGAGGCATGGGACGCGGATGGACGCTTCGGCGCGGTATGCGCAGCGATCCGTGCCGAAGGCCGCGGAACCGCGTGACGCGCTCATCAGCTTGCCGGTGAACATTCCGCGCGCCACGTACCGCGTGCAGCTGCACCGCGAATTCACGTTCCGGGATGCGTGCGCGATCGTTCCCTATCTGGCGGCGCTCGGCATCAGTCACCTCTACACGTCGCCGTTCCTGAAGGCCCGCGCCGGCAGCAAGCATGGCTACGACGTCGTCGACCACGACGCGCTCAATCCCGAGATCGGCACGGAAGCGGATCTCGACGCACTGGTCGCGACGCTGCATGCGCACGGCATGGGCCTGATGCTGGATCTTGTGCCCAACCACATGGGGGTCCTGAAGGCCGACAACGGCTGGTGGCTCGACGTGCTGGAGCACGGGCAGGCGTCACGGTACGCCGGCTTTTTCGACATCGATTGGGAGCCTGAAAGCGAGGAGCTCGCAGGCAAGGTGCTGGTGCCGATCCTGGCCGACCAGTATGGCGCTGTGCTCGAGCGCGGCGAGCTTGCGCTGCGCTTCGAGGCTGGCACCGGCGCGTTGTCGCTCTGGTATTACGAGCACCGGCTTCCGATCCGGCCCACCGAGTATCCGCGGCTGCTGCTGCATGACGTCGACCGGCTGGAGCAGCAGACGTCCGCGCAAGTCACCGATGCGCTTCGGCGCGTTGCGGATGCATTCGCCGCCGTGCCGGCGCATGCGTTGCGCGACTCTTCGGTCCGCGATGCGGCGCAAGCGGGACTGGAAGCCAAGGCTGCGCTCGCGGCGTTATGCGCGCGTGAACCCGGCGTGGCACGCTTCATCGAAGCCAACGTGCAAATCATGAACGGCACTGCCGATCAACCGGCGAGCTTCGATGCGCTGCACGCGCTCATCAAGGGCCAGGCCTATCGGCTCGCGTTCTGGCGCGTCGCGGCGGACGACATCAACTATCGGCGCTTCTTCGACATCAACGACCTCGCCGCGGTGCGCGCCGAGCGGCCGGACGTGTTCGCGGCGACGCACCGGCGGGCGCTCGATCTCGTCCGCAAGCGCGGCGCCGACTGCCTGCGCATCGACCATCCGGACGGGCTGCGCGATCCTGCCGGCTACTTCGAGCGGCTGCAGGCTGCTGCCGCCGAGGCGCTTGGCGACAGCGTGCCCACGGACGAGAAGGACCGCGCCGTCTATCTCGTGATCGAAAAGATTCTCGCGGGGCACGAGCGGCTTCCTGCAACGTGGCCAGTCCATGGCACGACCGGATACCAATTCATGAACGCGGTGAACGGCCTTTTCGTCGACCCGGCCGCGCGCACGCGCTTCGATCGCCTGTATGCGGCATTCACCGGCGAGCACCTCGAGTTCGACGACGTGCTGCGCCGGTCCAAGACGCTGATCGTCGTCCATGCGCTCGCGAGCGATCTCAACCGCCTCGCGACCGCGCTGACGCGCATTGCCAAGCGCGACCGGCGCAGCTGTGACTTCACCCGCAACGCGATTCGGCGCGCGCTGGTCGAGGTCGTCGCCTGTTTTCCCGTGTACCGGACCTACGCCACGGACGCGGCGATCGCCACCGAGGACCGACGGCACGTCGACTGGGCCGTCGCGATCGCCAAGCGCGCCGCCACGGCCGACGAAACCAGCGTCTTCGACTTCGTTGCGGCCACGCTGCACGCCAATGCCCGTCCATCCGATCCGGAGATTGCGGCCGCACTCGAGGATTTCGTCGCCCGCTTCCAGCAGCTCACGGCGCCGGTGATGGCCAAGGGCATGGAGGATACGTCGTTCTACCGCTTCAACCGTCTCGTCTCGTTGAACGAGGTCGGCGGCGATCCGCGGGCCTTCGGGTCGACCGTAGCGGCGTTTCACCGTGCCGCCGTGGCGCGCGCCAAGGCTTGGCCCAACACGATGCTCGCCACGGCGACGCACGACACCAAGCGCGGCGAAGACGTACGCACGCGCATCGATGCGCTGTCGGAAATGCCCGCGGGCTGGCGCCTGGCCCTGCGCCGCTGGCGGCAGCTGAATCGCCGCCATCGCACGACGGTGAACGACGAGCTCGCGCCATCGCGCAACGACGAATACCTGCTGTACCAGACGCTGCTGGGCGCGTGGCCGCTGGAGCCGCTTACGCAAGGCGCACTCGACGACTTTCGCGAACGGATCCACGCGTACATGCAAAAAGCCGTGCGCGAGGCGAAGCTGCACACCAGCTGGATGAATGTGCAATCCGCCTACGAGACCGCGCTTGCCCGCTTCATCGACGGCCTGCTCGGCACGCTGGAGCCGAATCCGTTCATCCACGACTTCCTGCCGCTGCAGCAGCGGCTCGCGGCCGTCGGCTGCGTCAACAGCCTTGCGCAGACGCTGATCAGGTTGACGTCACCCGGCGTTCCGGACACGTACCAGGGCACCGAGCTGTGGGACTTGAGTCTCGTCGATCCCGATAACCGGCGACCGGTCGACTATGCGTTGCGCCAGCGGATGTTGGATGACTTCGGCAGCGCGGACGTGGAGCAATCGCGCGGACCCGACCTGCTCGCCAGCTGGCCGGACGGGCGCGTGAAGCTATGGCTGATCGCGCGACTGCTCCAATTGCGGCGTCGCGCTGCTGGCTGGTTCGAACGCGCCGGCTACCTGCCGATCACCGTGCGGGGAACGTTTGCGAAACACGTCTGTGCGTACGCGCGCAACGGCGATGGGGTGTTTCTCCTGTGCGTGGTGCCGCGGCTGTGGCTCGATCTGCCGCGCGAACCAGCGCAGTGGCCACTTGGCGCGCACACGTGGGCGGACACCTCGCTCCTGCTGCCCCAGGCAGTGGTGCAATGGCGCAACGTGTTGACGGGAGAAACGGTGCAGGCGGAGGCGGGCGGTGGAGGCCGAGCGCTTCCGCTGAGCGCGGCGTTATCGTCGTTCCCTGTAGGCGCGTTCGAACCGGCTTGAGCCATGCCATTCCCTGTCGCCCCACCCATCGAGCCGATGCTCGCCAAAATCGCCGAGGCGTTGCCGCCTGAGGGCGACTACCTCTTCGAGCCCAAATGGGACGGCTTCCGTGCCATCGTGTTCCGAGGTGACGACGACGTCTATGTCCAAAGCCGCGACCTGAAGCCCTTGGATCGCTATTTTCCCGAGCTCCATCGATCGCTGCTCGATTCACTTCCGGCGGGGTGTGTCGTCGACGGCGAGATCATCATCGTGACGCCGCGCGGCCTCGATTTCGATGCGTTGCAGCTTCGCCTGCATCCCGCGCAATCGAGGATCGCCAAGCTCGCGAAGGAATCGCCGGCATCGTTCGTCGCCTTCGATCTCCTGGCCGTTGACGGCAAGAACGTCATGGCGGCAACGCAACGCGACCGGCGCGCGATGCTCGAAGCACTGCTCGAGCGCGCGAAGCCGCCGCTGTATCTGACGCCGATGACGCCGCAGCGTCGATTAGCTACCGAGTGGCTTCAGCAGTTCGAGGGCGCGGGGCTGGACGGCGTCATGGTCAAGCCGGTCGAATCGAAATATCTGCCGGGCAAGCGCGCGATGCTCAAGGTCAAGCACGTGCGTACCGCGGACTGCGTCGTGGCCGGGTTTCGCTGGTACAAGGACTCGCGCGAGGCCGTGGGTTCGCTGCTCCTCGGCTTGTACGACGACAACGGCCTGCTTCAGCACGTCGGCGTCACCTCCGCGTTCACGATGGCGACCCGGCGCAGCCTCGCGCAAACGCTCGAGCCGTTGCGCAAGAACGCGATGGACAAGCATCCCTGGCGTGAGTGGGCGAGCGAGGAGGCGCACGCGACCACGCGGATGCCTGGCGGGCAGAGCCGGTGGTCGGCGGGCAAGGACCTGTCGTGGGAGCCGCTGCGCATCGAGCGCGTGTGCGAGGTGAAGTACGACCATCTGCAGGGCGATCGCTTCCGGCATGCCGCGCACTTCGTGCGCTGGCGGCCGGACAAGCCGCCGAGTGCGTGCCGCTACGACCAGCTCGAAGTCACGACCCCTTACGCGTTGAAGAAGGTGTTCGGCGCCGCGGGGCGCTAGCACTGCCGGCGCCGCCACCACGTGTGCCCGATGCGGCACCGCCGGCTCCAGCGCGGCGCGAGGGTTGCACGCGCGTCGGCTCGCCGGGCGCCTTTGCGTACTGCGGCGGCCACGGCGCATCGCCCTGGCCATCGCGCTCCTGGCGTGCCGAAAGCTCGAGCAGGCTCTCGAGCGAATACGAATGCGTGTCGATGGCGCGATGCCGGTCGCCGATGCTCGCGAAGCGCCTCGGCATCGTGACCAGCGTGAAATCGGCCGGATCGGCCTGCGCGACTTCGCTCCAATCGAGCGGGGCGGAGACCCGCGCATCGGATGTTGGCCGGATCGAGTACGCGCCGGCGACGGTGCGGTCTTTGGCGTTCTGGTTGTAGTCGATGAACACGCCGTGCCGCTCTTCCTTCCACCATTTGCTGGTGGCGAGCGCGGGCACGCGCCGCTCGACCTCGCGGGCAAGCGCCAGCGCGGCGCGGCGGACCTGGTCGTGTGTCCACCGTCGCTCGATGCGCACCAGCACGTGCAATCCACGCTTGCCCGAAGTCTTCGGCCAGCCGCGGAGTCCATGATCGTCGAGGGCCGCCTGCACGACGTGCGCCACCTCACGCACCTGCGACCATGGCACGCCGGCGACAGGATCGAGATCGATGCGCAGCTCGTCGGGATGATCGAGGTCCTGCGCGCGCACCGGATGCGGATGCAGTTCGAGGCAGGCGAGATTCGCCATCCATGCGAGATCGGCCGCGTGGCGTGGCACGACCTCTTCGGCGGTGCGACCGGAGGGAAAGCGGATCGTCACCACCTCGACCCACGACGGGCGTTCCTTCGGCGCACGCTTCTGGAAGAAGAATTCGGCGTCGATGCCGTCGGGATAGCGGACCAGGATGTTGGGCCGGTCACCAGCGCCGCGCAGCGCTCCTTCGGCGACGCTCAGGTAGTAGCGGACGACATCGAGCTTGGTGTAGCCGCCCTGCGGAAAGAGCACCTTGCCGGCATTGGTGACGATCACCTCGCGGTCGTCGACGAAGATGGTTTCAGCCAGTGTCGCGGGCATCGCGGCGTGCCAGTGGGGATGGTCGGATGCGTCTTTCGAGAGACTAGCAAACCTGGCGGCGCTCGCTGCCTTATCAGCGCCCGCCGGCAGCGACATCCGTCGGCCAAATCCTACCCGCAATCTCGAGTTCGCCCGATACACCGAAGAATCGCTTGTCGGCAGCATTCATGGCACTGCCACTGCTGTGGCGGGGTGGGTGTCGGCAATCCAAGCGAGCCGATATGGTGAGGCGGCCGTGAGTGAAGTGACTGCGCCCTACTGCTGATCAGACAGGAGTCTGCGATGAATGGCATTGCGCTCTCGCCTGCCGCGCTCTGGTCGCTAGCCAAGGAATCAGCGGCAGCCTGGATGGATGATTTCGCACCGAGCATGGGCGCCGCCATTGCCTACTACACGGCGTTTTCCATCGCGCCGTTGCTTATTATCGTCATTGCGATCGCAGGCCTGTTCTTTGGACGCGAGGCGGCGAGCGGATACCTCTATGCCCAACTGGACGGCTTGCTTGGTGATCAGGGCGCCAGGGCCATTCAGGGAATGGTGGAAAGCGCGAGCAGCACGGGCGAGGGCGTGATCGCAACCGCCGTCGGTGTCGTGTTGCTCGCGGTGGGCGCGACGACGGTATTCGCGGAGCTGCAGACTGACCTGGACCGCATCTGGAAGGCGCCCGCCGCGAAAAAGGCGGAAGGTTTGTGGGAGCTGGTCCGCAGCCGCGTGCTGTCGCTGGGCCTGGTGGTGAGCATCGGATTCGTGATGCTGGTGGCGCTGGTGGTCAGCGCCGCGCTCGCCGCACTGGGCAAGTGGTGGGGCGGCGTGTTCGAAAATTTCGAATGGGTGCTGCACATCCTGAATTTTGTCGTCAGCCTCGCTGTCACTACCGTGCTGTTCGCGCTGATGTACAAGATCCTGCCACGGGTCAAGATCGGTTGGCGCGATGTATGGATCGGTTCAGCCGCGACCGCCCTGCTGTTCACGATCGGCAAATTCCTGGTCGGTTTGTATATCGGCAAAAGCAGTGTGGTATCGAGCTTCGGCGCCGCGGGGTCGCTCGCCGTATTGCTCGTGTGGGTGTACTACTCGGCCCAGATCTTTCTGCTCGGCGCCGAGTTCACATGGGTCTACGCCCATCGCTACGGTTCGCGACAGGGCAAGGACCGGCCCGCCACGGCCAAGGAGACCGCCGCGACAACCCGACAGCCCGAAGGTCAGACGGGCTTACCGAGATTACAGGACGGCTGATGTAGCGCTGCGCGGCGGCCGGTCAGCTACGACCGATTGTCGGTCGTCGTACCTTCGAGTTGCGACCCTGGATCCTTGACCTCAGCCGCGTCGATTCCCGGCGGTAATCCAGTGTGAATCATGTGCGCGAGATCGCCCTTCGTGCGCGCGCGAGTCTTCCTGGAGCGCACGGCCTTGGGCGGCTCCGTCTTCGGTGGGTCGGTCCTGGGCGGATCGGTCTTCGGTTTGCCGGATGGAACAGGCGCCATGCTGCTCTCCAGATGACACGCTGCAGGCCAGTGTCGCCGCGCGGGTCTTTCGTCGCCAGAAGACTTCCGCGTGTCCTTCCGTAGGCCATGTCCGACAGGTAGGGAGACGCAAGCGCCAGGAACCGTTGTGACGGCAGCGGACGAGCCGGTGCGATTTCAGGTTCGCGAGACCATCGACCGTGGCGGCAACGTGCGTGCCTTGTGTTTCGCACAGTCCGTATAATCGCCACGTCGAGAGGAGCCCGCAAATGCACGACGGGCTTCCAGAACGACAAATCCCCTGGAGGACGAACATGCAAGTGGTTTCGCGACTCGGAATGGTCATGCTGGCTTTCGCGTGTCTCCCCATTGCGGCACCGGCATGGGCGCAGCAATACCCCGATCATGCGATCAAGCTGATCGTGCCGGTTCCACCCGGTGGCGGCGTCGATATTCTTGCCCGCGCGATCGGCCAGAAGATGTCGGCGAACATGGGTGTTCCGGTCATCGTCGACAACCGTGCGGGCGCGAGCGCGGCGATCGGCACCGAGCTGCTTGCAAAATCGCCGCCCGACGGCTACACGATCATGATGGGTTACTCCGCGCACGCGACCAATCCGATCTTCAGTCCCGGCCTGCCGTACGACGCAAAAAAGGATTTCGCGGCGATCGCGCATGTCGGCTACATTCCGCTGATCCTGGTCGTGCCGGCCTCGTCGCCGGCCAACTCGGTGAAGGATCTCATCGCGCTCGCCAAAGCCAAGCCTGGACAATTGCAGTTCGCCTCGGGCGGCGCCGGCGCGGGTGCGCATTTGTCGGGCGAGTTGCTCAAGGTCACCGCAGGTGTCGACATCATTCACGTGCCTTACAAGGGCAATGCGCCGGCGCTCAACGATGTCCTGGGCGGTCATGTCTCGATGATGTTCGACACCATCAACACCGCGCTGCCGCACGTCAAGTCGGGAACGCTGAAGGCGCTTGCGGTTACCAGCGGCAAGCGCTCGCCGCTCGCCCCCGACGTGCCCACAATGATCGAGGCAGGCCTGCCTGGTTTCGAGATCAGCGCCTGGTACGTGATGTTCGCGCCAGCCAACATGCCGAAGGACGTCCTGCAGAGACTCAACACCGAAGTGAACAAGGCGCTGAAGGACCCCGAATTGCGGACGAGCCTGGGGGCGCAAGGGGTCGAGCTCACGGGCGGAACCTCGGCGGAAGCCGATGCGTTCGTCAGCTCCGAGATCGATCGCTGGGGCAAGATCATCAAGAGCACCGGGATGAAGGCCAATTGAGTGCGTCGGTGCCGATGTCGAGCAACGGCGTTCACGCATGAAACTCTTCGACGTTCATTCGCATTGGGGTACGCGCAAGGGCTACGTGCTGCGCACCGAAGCCGACCTCGCGCAGCAGCGCCGCACCTGGAATTCGGATCCGAAGTACGCCACCGAGCAGGAGATGACCGACTACCTGCGCAACCAGGGCGTGCGCGCGATCCTCGACTTCGGATTCACCAAGAACATGTCCATCGAGGACGCGCGGCCGTATCACGACTACGCGATGGGCGTGCAGCGCGATCACGCCGACGCGATTTTCGGACTCTGGCTGCAGATCGATCCGCGCACCGGCGCCGACGGCGTCGCGGAATTCCGCCGGTGCATGCAGGCGAGTCAGGGCTTCATCGGCATCTGCATCTCGGCGCCGGGGATGGGACATGCGGCAAGCGATCCGATTTACGACAGTTTCTACGAGGCATCCATCGAGGCGGATCGGCCCGTGCTCGTCCTCGTGGGCTTTACCGGGTCGGGCGCCGGATTGCCCGGCGGCAACGGGGTGAAGCTCGACCTTTGTCACCCGCGCTACATCGACGAGCTGGCGATCCGGTATCCCGAGCTCAGGATCATCGCCGGCCGCAATCCGTGGCCGTGGCCCGAGGACATGCTCGCGGTCATGCTGCACAAGCCGAACGTCTGGATCGAATTTCACGGCTGGTCGCCCAAGTACTTGTCGGATTCGTGGAAACGCGATATCGCGCGGCGCCTCAAGCATCGCGTCATGTTCGGCGCCGACTATCCGCTGTTCACCTACGAGCGTCTGGTCGCTGACTGGAAAAGCCTCGGCTACGACGAGGAGACCCTGCGCAAGCTCTTCGTCGACAATGCAGTGGCGCTGTTCCCGCAGCTCACGCGGGAACCCTAGTTGCCATGGACCTCGGCCTGCGCGGCAAAGTCGCGATCGTCGGCGGAGCGAGCCAGGGAATCGGACTCGCCATTGCGCGCCTGCTTGCCGCCGAGGGTGCGGACGTGGCCATGGTGGCGCGAAAGCCCGAGCCGCTCGCGCAAGCCGTCGCGCAGGTCACGGCGCAAAACGGCGGACGCGCATTCGCGGTGCCTGCCGATATTCGCTCGGCGGCCGATTGCGAGCGCATCGTCGGCAGCGCCTGCGAGCATTTCGGGCGGCTGGACATCCTGGTAAACAACGACGGCGCGCCGCCGCTGGGCCTTCTCGCCGAATTCGACGACGCCGCATGGCAGCGCGCCATCGAGCAGAACCTCATGAGCGTGGTGCGACTGTCCCGTCACGCATTGGCGCATCTGCGCGCGGCGGGTGGCGGGCGCATCGTCAACATCACGGCGCTGTCGGTGCTGCAGCCCGTCGCGAGATTCGGCTTGTCGGTCGCGACGTGGGCGGGCGTCCTCGGCTACGCGAAGACGCTCTCGCTCGAGGTCGCCGCCGACGCGATCACGGTGAATACGATTTGCCCGGGCCGCATTGCGACCGGCCGCCTGGAAAGAGTTTTCGGATCCGGTTCAGGCGCGCCCGCGCTGGATGAAAAAGCAGTGGCCGAGATGACCAAAGCGATTCCGCTCGGCCGCCTCGGCACACCCGACGAAATTGCCGGACTGGTCGCGTTCCTGGCCTCGCCGTGGGGCGCGTACATCACCGGCGCGACCTTCCATGTCGACGGCGGGCGCGGCGCGAGCCTGATTTGACGGCATGAATCATCAGCACGATTCGACCTGGTACTGGCGCTCGCTCGATTTCGACGCCCTGACCAGGGAATTCCCTCCGCCGCCGGATTACTTCGACCAGGTCTTTCGCATTTCCCGCGACGAGCTGCGCAAGCGGCAGGAGACGCGCTTCCTGGCCACGGTCAAGCGCGGCTGGGAGATTCCTTTTTTCCAGCGACACTGGGGCGGCGCAGGACTCGCGCCCGGCGACATTCGCGGATTGGACGATCTCGCGAAGTTGCCGCCTTATACCGTGAAGGAGCTGCGCGAAAGCATCGAGCGCAATCCTCCCTTCGGCGACTTCATGGGCATCTCGCCTGCCGACGGTGCGCGCATGCCGCTGGTGTTGCAGACCAGCGGCGGAACGACGGGATTGCCGCGCCCGATGCTCTATGCACCGCAGGACCGCGAGACCATGGCGATCCTCGGCGGCCGCCGGTTCGCGTTGCAAGGCATTCGACCAGGCGACCTGGTGATGGTCACGTATTCGCTGGGCCTGGGCAATGGCGCAATTGCGCCGCGCGAGGCCTTGTGGCGCTACACGGGTGCGATTCCGGTCATGACCGGAAGTGGCGCGACGACGCCGACGCGCCGGCAAATCGAGATCGCCCAAGCCTGGGGCGTGAACGTCATCCTGGGCTTTCCCTCGTATCTGCGCCACCTGGCGATCGTCGCCCGCGATGAGCTCGGCATCGATCCGCACAGCCTCGGCATCCGGTCGCTCGGCTCGCACCTGGGCCAGGAGGATCGCGCCCATCTGGAAGAATTGTGGAACGCGCCCTGCCATGACGCCTACGGCACGCACGAAAGCGGCATGATGGCGGCGGAGTGCGGCGCGCGCGCCGGCATGCACATTCAGGAAGACGCGGTCATCCTGGAAATCGCCGACCCCGAGACTGGGGCGATGCTCCCCGAGGGCGAGAAGGGCAGCGTCTACATCACGACGCTGTACCGCTGGGGCGCGCCGCAGATCCGCTTCAACATCAACGATATCTCGCGCATCATTCCCGAGCCTTGCCCGTGCGGCGGCACGCTCAAGCGGCTCGATCGCATCTTCGGACGCAACGACACGATGGTGAAGCTGCGCGGCGTGAATGTCTTTCCCGAGGCCATCGGCGGCGTCGTTGCCTCCGAGCGCCGCAGCAACGGCGAATATTTCTGCATCGTCGAGCGCGCCGGCATCGAGCAGCGCGAAGAGATGACGGTGCTCGTCGAGGTCGCACAGCCCGCGGTTGATCGCATCCAATTGCAGGCGGATCTGGAGCGGCGCTTCAAGGAAGTCCTGGGCGTGCGGCTGATCGTGGAAATCGTCGACCGCGGCAAGACCGACGAGTACACGGGCACGTCGAAGTCGTCGAAGATCAGGCGCCTGCTCGATCGGCGTGGTGGTGCCTGAACCCGCGTCGTCCGTACGTCAACCCACGACCCACCCGCCGCTCAATAGGATCGCGCGCCGACCGCCCAATTTGGCGACCACGTGCAATAGGGCGACTCGTGCGCGCGTCCCTGCAGGTAGATGCGATTCAGCATGGCATCGACCGGCTCGCGCAGCCGTTCTCCGTAGTTGGCGATTGCATTCTGGGCGGCCTTGCAGTTCCACTCGACATTCCTGGCGAGCGCGACGGTGACGTACATTGCGTTTCTCGCGTCGGCGTCGCGGCCGGTCAGCGCGCTGGCGATGGCATAGGTATTCCAGTCTTCGAGTCTTCCCGCACGAAATCGCGTGCCGCGAACCGCGATCGCATGCAACGCGAGCTGCCGTGCGGTTTCCGGCTGCACCTTGAGATAAAGAAAAGCGAGGTTGCCCGCGATCTCCGGATCGCGCGGATCCGCGCCAAATGCCTTGAGCTGCAGATCCAGCGCCTCGGCGGGGTTGCGACGTGTCCAATAGGCGTGAAGGGCTTGTCCGTAGTAGCGCTTGGCCTCCATCGACGCAACGACCTGCCCGGGACCTGACGCGTCTTCCCTTACCAGCACCGCCTGAGCCGCATCGATTACTGCGCGCTCCTGCCGGGGATCATTGGCATTCGCTGCGACGCGCAGCACGTTGGCGATTTCGCTCTGAGCCTGCACGGCGCTGCGCGGAACCGCCTGCGAGAGCGTGCGTCTCGCCTGCGCCGTGAACTCGTTGTCACTCGCGCGGGACGATGATGCGGAGTCGGCGGTTGCCGCCGGCATCACCTGCCCGGGTGCCAACACGCGCGGTGCGGGATTCCATGCGGGCGGGACTGCAACGCGCGACTCTTCCGGTCGCCATGGATTCGGCTCGTAGCGAACGGGCGGCGGTGGCGGAGATGGTGGACTCGAGGCGCGGCTCTGCGCATCGGCAGCTTCGAGGGAAATGATCAACCGCGCGGGCGGTGGCGCACTCACCTCGGGACTGGCTGCTGCGAGGCGCTCCTGCCGTGGCGGCTGCGGTGGCGGTGCAGACGATGGCTGATCCGCCGGTGACGTGCCCTGCAGCCGGCGATCCTCGATCGGGGCCGGCGTGCGCCTGGCAAGCTGGAAAAGCTGCGACAGGAAACCGATCTCGGCGCGCCGATTGTCACTCGGTGCCCGACGCACCGCTGGCGGCGATGCGACCGCGGGCGCAGCGTTTGAATTCTGCGCAGGTGCTGGTTTCGAGTCGTTGCTGGTCGTTGGAATCGCTGGCGCAATCGGCTGCGCAGGTGCCGATGGTGGCGGTGCTGACGGCTCTGTCGACGTCGCCTGACTGGCTGGCGCCGCGGCTTGCGCAACCTGCGCAGGCTCGACGCGCACTGCCTCGTCCGACGACCGCACCGGACTCGCATTCGCCGTCGGCAACGCCCGATGCGACTGCGAAGCGACACGGCTCGGCGGTGCCAACGGCACCGGCGGCGGCTTTGTCGCGGACGAAGGCTTCGGCGATCGTGCCGCCAACGCGGCTGGCGCATTCGCCGGTGACCGTTTGCCTGGCGCACGGGCCGCGTCGTTGGGCGACGGCATCGACTTCGGATTCGTCCGGGAACTCGGCGGCAACGGCGCGGTGTCGAGCCTCCGGGTCGCGTGCGCATTCGGCGCGCCGCTCGCCTCCGCACTGCGCGTCGCCGTCGGCTCCGTGACACGCTCGTCGGTGGCCGCGGGTTGCGGGTCCGGCGCTGGATTTGCCGCCGCCACCGACGCAGGCGGCTCTTGCGCGGGAGTGGCAGCCGTCGCGGGTGGTGACTCCGCAACCGGCGCGGACTTTACCGGCGGTTCCTCGCGCTGCGACTTTGCCGCCTTGGCCGCGGAAGGCGCGGGATCGATCTTCGCCACCATGCCGTCGAACCAGATTTGCGCACCTTCCATCACTTTGCGCGCGACGTCGGGAAACATTGCCGGCGCAGCCGCCGCGCCCACGGCAAGCAGCACCGCGCCGGCCACCGTCGCATAACGGGCGCCCGAGCGACGCACTTCCGGCCGAACGGGATCGCTGCGTTGCGTGATCAGCATCGGCGGTGTCTCGCGAGGCGCAACGCTCGCGGCGTGTGTGCCGGTCGACCAGCGGTCGTGCGGCGACAGGAACACGCGCAACGGCGGCGCGAGCCGTGTCATCGGCGTAAGGGGCGAGGCACCCATCGGAGCAACGCTGACATCGCGCGCGAGCATCCAGCCGGCGGTCAGCGACCGCGCGAGGTCGCCCTCGCGCAAGCGCGCAGCGGTGGCATCGATCAACGCCTGGTGCGGATGCAGTTGCGGCGCATCCCGATCATGGTGATCGCGAAGCGTCAGGATCAGTGCCTTCGCAGCGTCGTAGCGGTCGCGGGTCCATCCGGTCGCCCGTTCCGGTTGATGCACCATCGCCTCGTCGGGCAGGTAGCGCTTGAGCATCGCCGCGAGGCTGTACATGTCGCAGCGCCAGTCGAGCTCGCGCGTGCGGCGCAGGTCCCCGTTGCGACCGTCTTCGAGCGCCTGCAGCAGGCGCGGCGATTGGTAGTCGTATTCGCGCTGCCAGCCGATGGGCAGCGGGCTGGTGAGGCTTTCGCGCGACACCAGCGCGAAGGCGAAGTCGATCAGCGCGAGCTGGCCGAAGATCGGATAGAGCTTCCGTCCGGGCGCATCCGGATCGAAGTTGGCGGGACCGAGCGGGACACAGACGTTGTCGCCCTTGATGTCGAGGTGCACCAGCTGCAACTGGTGGATTTCCTTCAACGCGACCAGGCAATGATGGGCGAGCGCCCACCAGTGCGCGCAGTCCTCGAAGGCGTGGCGGTACAGCTGCCCGTCACGCAGCAGCGGGAGGAGTGTGGCCCATTGATCGATCGTCACGCCGGCGTCGTAGGTCGCGACGAGCTGCGTCCCGGCGATCGACCCGCGATCGAACTGCACGACATCGGGAACGCAGCCGATGCCGTGGCCGATCAGGCGCGCGAGGATCCGCCATTCGCGCTCGGTCCAGTGCGCGAAATCGCCATCGGTCGTATTGAGGAAGCGCTTGGTGTAGCGCCGCCGTTCGCCGGGGGCAACGGCTTCGCGAAACACCTCGACGTGCTCGCCCGTCACCATCTTCAGGCGTCCGCGTCCGAAAACGCGTTCGATTTGCTCGGGAGTCATCGTTGACGCTCCGGTTGGTCGATCGGGTCCGCAGGCATCGAAGAAGGCGACAGGGCTTGCACCCGCTCTGGCGGGATCGTGCTTCCGTGCGGCCGCGACGGGTCGTCGCCGATCGACACCGCCAGCGCTACGATCAGGACGGCAAGCAAACCGCCGCCCGATGCGATCCTCGCGAGCCGACTCCGCGGCGACGCTTTGCGATGGACGACGAGCACGGTGGCGTCATCGCTGCTGCCGCGGTGGCGCGCGATCTCGAGCAGGCGTGTGCAGCAACGCGAAAGCGAGGCGTGCGCCCGTAACTGACGGTTGATCTCGTGCGGCCCGACGTGCTTGTGCAGTCCGTCACTGCAGAGCACCAGCATCTCGCCGTCACCCAGATGGACGCTCTCCACATTGGGAGCGGTGACGGCACCGTTGCCCACCATCCGCGCTGGATCGTCCGGCGAGCCGCCCAGTGGTGGGTCCTCGCCAAGATGTCCGTAGGTATCGTCGCGCGTCAGCAGCTCCGCCGGTTCGTCGTGCGCTGCGCGCACGCGGTAGACGCGGCAATCGCCGACCCACGCGATCAGCCACTTGGACAGCAGCGCACCCGTTCCTGCGCACAGCGCTACTGTGGCCGCGCCAGATTTGGCGGTGCGCTCCGCCATTGCGCGCTCGACCTCGCGATCGGCGTCGAGCAGCGCGTCGCATACCGAGCCTGCGTCGACGCGCCGCCGGTCCAGCGCGGCGTGCAGCCGCGACACCAGCTCACGGCTGACCCACGACGCCATCGCGCCGCCACCCACGCCGTCCGCGACGACATACACCGGAGACGGCCGGTCGAGTGCGCTGTGCGAATCCTCGTTCACGGCGTGACGCCGGCTGCGGCCCGACGCGACGGCGAGCTCGAGTTGCGCCCACCGCGTCGTGAGCACCGATTCGTGGGATACCGTCGCGCGTTCGCGGCGCGCGCTTTCCCGTCGCGGTGTTGCCGGCTCGTGCGGCGTGACAACGCTCAAAGGACCCCCACGCTTGCGGCTGTCGCCGCTGCGCTGCCCCCTGAGGGCGCGGAATTCGCGCCTTGGGACGGCCCGGCGGCGCTCATGGTTTGCGGCCCAGCGTCAACGTGCATTCCGATTGCCTGTCGCCGGCGCGTCCGACCACCATCGTCTCGCCGGGGCGCCAACGGAACTGCGCTCCCGGCGCGTGCGCGACCCCGGCGACCGTCACCCCATTGTCGCCATGCACGGCGACCTTGGCACCTGCCTCGTCGAGCTCGACGATGTCGACGTGGTGCCCCGACACATCCTCGTGCGCCCAGTCGATCACCAACGCCTGGTTGCGCGAACGGCCGATGCGAAACGGAAGCGGCGCCGCGGGAAGCTCGACCGCGCGCTCGCCGGACGCCATGCGTACCGTGAGGATCATCGCGTTGTCACGCGGGCGCGCGGCGACGATCGGCGTCGCGGGCGTCGTGGGCGCTTGCGCCGGCGGTGCCATCGGTGTCACCACCGCGCCGAGCTCGCTCGCCGTCCGCAGCAGAAGCGACGGATATTGCGACGGCTCGCCGCGGGCAAGCGCCGACAGGACAATGCGGGCGCCGGTCACCACTTCGATGACCGATCGCCCGCCGTCGGACAGGCCATCCTTCGCACCGCTGCGCCCGAGCACGCTGTTCGCCGATTCGACGCGGATGCCATTGGTCGACCCGCTGTCGGTCACCCACCATGCGCCCTTGTCGAGCCAGATCTCGCAATGACGCCGGCTGGCGTACTGGCCGTTGACCACGATGTCGCAGCCGTCGCCGTTACCGACCGCATAGCGGCGTCCCGGAACGACCGACGGCAGCGTAACGTGGCGGCGGCCGGTGGCATCATCGATTTCGATTTCCAGCGTTCGTCCGGCGAGCGGCGTGCGCGGAACATCGAAGCCGCGGGCTTTGTCCTCGGCGCCCGCCGCCGGCGCGAGCTCCGACCAGCGTCCCTTCAAGCTCACCTGATACGGTTTTTGACCGGCGCGCGGCTCGGTTCGGCGCAGCTCCGCCAGCAATTCGCCATACGCCTCGTCGGCCCCGTCGCCAGGTGCGGCATTGAGTCCGCCGAAATGGGCGAGGTCGATCGCGCTCGCGTTCGGCAAGCGGCCGATGACCTCCTTGGCCAGATAGAGCTTGATCTGCTCGGGCTTGAACTCGCGCATGAAGCGCTGCAGGAGCTCGCGCGACTCGTCGCCGGCCACACACTCGATTTCGATCGACGTGAGCAGATAGCGGTCGTGCTCGGCGATCGCGAGGTGCATGCGAACATGACTCGTCACGAAATGCTCGAGCTCCTCGCGCATCGCGGCCACCAGCGGCGCGTACGCGCCGAGATGCTGCGGACGCGGCAGCGTGTCCTGGTTGCCGTTGGCGCGTACGCCCGGTGCGCGCGGCTCCCCTGCGCGCCGCATGATCGCCTGACCGAGCGGCGTCGCGCGCGGCGGCAGGTCCACGCGCGTGACCAGCCTGTTCACCTTGTTGAGCACCCATCCCTTGAGCGACATGTGTTAACTCCGGTAAGCAATGACCATCGTTGCCAATGGCCCGACGACTTTCAGATGCCGCACGCGCGGCGGGGCAGGCAGGCCATAGCGCTGCGTGAGACGTTCGACGAAGTGCCCCCACGCCGGCTGGATCGCTTCGCCGGCGTCGATGTGCGGCTTGAGCGCCGGCAGCGACAGGTCGATCTGCATCGCGATCTTCGCGACGTCGCCGACTTGCACGATCGCGCGCCGGAACGTGTCCTCCATGTCCTGCAGGCACGTCGCGAAAGGGCCGTCGAACGTCCACACGAGCGGCGCTTCCACGCGGTCGCCGGCGACACCGCGCGACTTTCCGTTCACGGGAGGTGCGCGTTTCATTTGGTGTCGCCCGGCACATAGTGCGCGTGACGCACGGCGATCTGCATCGCAATCTCCGCGGCCGGATTCGGGCCCTGGTCGCCCGCCCCATGGATGCGACCCGTATCCGCCATCCAGTTGCGCTCGGTCAACACGCCGATCGCCTTGGTCCAGCGCGCATCGTTCGGATCGGTACGATAGGCGGCGACATACCATTTGTACGGGCGAAGAGGGCCGCATGCGTCGCGATCGCTGCGCGCCTTGACGGCACCGCCGGCGCAGAGCCGGGCGAGTTCGTCGAGCGAACGGCCGTCGTTGGGAAACGTCGGCGTGCCGGTCTTGCCGGCGATCCAATCCATCTCGCGGCACGTGCGCGCGTCCAGCACCTGCTCGCAGGCGAGCCGCGCCGTGCCCGCGCGATGACTGTACGAAAGCCCGCTCAGGATCACTTCCGCTGCGTCGTGACTGATCTTGCCGGGCGCAGCGTCCGCGAGTCCCCAGCGCACCGCCGCGGGTTCGAGGCGCGATGAATTTACCGGGCCGACACCCCGAAGTCCGCTCACCAGATGCGGCATGTGCACGTCGGTCTGGCCGTTGGCCGCCGCCGCCAGCGCGGCCATCATGCCGGCGACGCCGAGCGCGCTGGAACGTGCATGGCCTTGCCCCCAGCCTTCGGCGACGAGATCGACGACGCCGCCGCCGCGGCACTTCTCCCAGTCGTCGCTGCTCAAACGCCGGCCATCGGCGCCCGCCGCGCAGAGTCGCACTTTCGCGGCATCGATCGGCGCGGCGGCACGCATGCGCAGCGGCGCGCCCAGCTTGTTGCCGAGGGGCTCTGCAAGCAGTCGGCCGTAAGGGATGACAGTGGCGAGCGGCGCCACCACGCCGGTATCGTCGCTCGCATCGACCGCGCGTCCGAACAGCAGGTCGCGCTTTCCGCAGTCGTCGCGCGGATCGACACACCCGCCGTTCCACCCGAAGGCAAGCGCCATCGTCTGCACGTTCCACGGTCGCCGGCAACGCGCAAAGTCCTGGTCGGCGCAGAACATCCGATCGAGAAAGCGTGCCGAATTGGAGCGCATCAGCTGACCGCGGAGACTGTCGAGCGACGGTGTACCCGGACGGCGCATGCCGGCCTGCTCGGCCGCGAGCCATTTGGCGCCTACGTCGCTGTCCGACAGGAACGCGGCGGCCATGATCGGCTTGATCACCGACGCCGGCATTGCGTCGTGATAGACGGCTGCGTTGAGCAGCGCATCCGGCCGATAGCGAATCGGGTAAGGCAGTCGCTTGTCGCACTTCGCCGCGCGCCCCGGCCCATCGTATTCCTGGCGCGTGCACGGGGAGAGCGCGCCCGCCAGCGCTTCGATGCGGCCGCTCTCGATATCGATGATGGCGACCGCCGCCATCCGGACGACCGCGTGCTCGAGCATCCGATGACCGATCGCGTGGGCCGTGTCTTCGCTGCGTTGCAGACCCAACGTCCGGCACACGTCCTGCCGTCCGGTGTAGCAGGCCGCGGTTCGCTGCGCCAATGCCTGTACTGCCGGCTCGATCGTCAGATCGATGGAGAATCCGACGTCGATCGGTGTCCCGCCGATCGCGATGCGATTGGAACCGTAACGGTAGCTCGTCGGCGTCGTATCCGCGCTCGGCTGGACCTCGGTGTAGAGCCGGTACAGCGAGCCCGTCGGCCGTTGCAACGTCGACAGCGGCTGCAGCATGACGGCCAGCGACGGCGGTACGTTCCAACGATCGTCGTCCACCGGAACATCCGCAGTCGCCTCCCCGGCGATTCCGACCGGGCGCGTCACCGCGCGCTCCCCGGTGACGCCCAGCATTGCCGACTCATTGCAAATGCGCGCTTCGGCGCTGCGCACACCAGCCACGAAATACGCCGGCACGACGACGTCGGCATCTGGCGCGGCGTTCCCCATGTAGATGCAACCCGGCAAGCCCGCCCACGGATTTCCTCGCGCGACTTGCCGCGCGGAGATCTCGACGTACTGGTCGGGCCGCCAGCGCGCCATCGCCTTGTCGACGACGGTGCCACGCCACGCCAGCGCAGCCAGCATGCGGCCGTCGGCGCGCGCGAGCGTCGCGACGGCACTCGCCAGGTCCGAACAGGTCACGCTGAACTTGCGTCCGGGATACTCCGGCGTCTCCACCGCGACCTGCAGCGTGACGCGCAGTGCATCGAACCAGCGCGACGCATCGAAGCCCACTGCGCCGCTGACTCGCGGATTCTCGCCAGTGCTGAAGCGCAGCAACGCGGCATCGAGCTCCTCGAGTTGTGCGGCCATGCGCTGCGCCGGCGAGAGCGCCGCCTTGCCTGGTTTCGCGATCAGCTTGCGAACCCGGTTCAGCGCTCCGCCGCGGTCGTCCCATTCCTCGCGGCATTGCGGAACGCCGTCGAGCAGCGCCTGGGCCGTCGGCAGTGGGGCGGTGACCGTGTTACGGCGAACGATGGCGTGCTCGAACGTCTTCAGCGCCGCGACCTGGCGCAGGCTCACATGCCGGTCGCCATTGCGTCGCGCCTTCGCCGAAGGATCGGATGGCCGCACTTCGGCGACGATGACCAGCACGGCGAGCAGCACCGGCACGATGGCAACGCTTGCCGCGATCGCGAACTCGAGGAGCGTGCGCTGCTCAGACATTCGCGGCCGTCTCCGGAACGTTGATGTGCAGACAGAGCGCGAGCAGCGCCATGTTGACCAGCAGCGACGTCATCCCGAAGCTCACGAACGGAAAGGTGACGCCGGTGAGCGGCAGCACGGCCAGATTGCCGGCGACCGTGACGGCGAGCTGACACAGTGCGAGCACGACCCAGGTGACCGAGAGCCAGCTCAGGAATGCCTGATCGTCGATCACGACGCGGCCCCGCGCGACGACGAAGCGTGGCTCGCCGCGCGTGACGCGGCCGTGGTGCCGGACGAGCCGGTGCAGCCAGATCGCGCAGCCGATCGTCACCGCCCATGCGAACGCCCACCCGAACGAACCTACCAATGCGGTGAACGTGTAATCGCTCTGGATCTGCGCCGGCACGCCGGCACAGCCCCGGGAGGTCGCATAGCCGCACCACGGCACGTTGCCCAAGCCGAAGCCCGCCGGCGGTGACGCGCTCTGAAACCAGCTGACCAGTGCGAGCTGATCATTCGCGGAAGCCAGCGGCGCCGCGAGATTCTCGAGGCGGGCCGCGGTGACGTCGTCGATCGAGCCCAGCTCGAACAGCGAAAACGTCGTGGCCAGGATCCACAGCACGAACATGACGACCGCGATGGCAAACGCCGTGCGCGTCGCGCCATGACGCTGATGCCACCACATCGCGATGGAGGCGGCCACGAACGCGCCCGCGCCATACCCGGCGATCAGCAGCGGTCCCATGTCGCGGGTCACCAGCATCGCTCCGATCAGGACCAGCACCACGAACAGCAGCGGCCACACGTAGCGGACGAGCGACAGCACCGAGTTGCCGCTGCGCGCTATGCGTTCGGCGAGCGGCGCGCCGCGGAGAAAGAAGAACCAGGCGGCGCCGACGATCAGCCACACGCGACCCAGCTCCGACGTGAGCTGGCGAATGTTGGTCAGCAGGAATCCGACGCTGCCGATCAGCAGCAGGATCATCAGAACGAAAACAGACGTCGCCCAGCGGGCGCCGACCCGGCGGGCCACCACGCTTGCCGCGCCATCCAGCACCGACAGCCACCAGCCGAGCATCCGCCCCAATGGCTGTCGCAGGAACACGAGCACGCTGAAGATCAGCATGCCGAGCCAGAGATGACCCTGGTGATAGAGCGCCAGATAACGATTGCCGAGATGCCCGTTCGCCGACAAATCGAGCAGCAGCAGGAAGCCGATGCCGGTCATGAAGACAAATCCGGGATAGCCGACGCGCGAGGCAATCGTCTGCGGTCCCGCCGGCAGCCATTTGCGCAGCGATCCGGATGCCACCAGCACGACCACCGCCGACGCGCATAACCACCATACGAAGGGCGCGGGCATCGTGAACCACCATGCGCCTTCACGCCCAGGCTCGAAAGCGCGGTCGGCGGTCAGCGGCCACGGAACCCTGCCGAGCCACGCGGCCGTCGCCCACACGGCGAGGGTCACCGCAACGCCGATCGCGGGCGGGATGGATCGCCGCGCGAGGTGCAGCAACCCAAAACCGGCGAGCATCCACGCTGCCCATTGCCATCCCGCCGAATGGAGCAGCGCGCGCATCGCCTCGTTCTTGGCGGCGATCCCGGGCGCATGACGGGCCTCGGCCATTAGCGCGGACGCCTGCGCCAGTGCATCGGTCAGGCGAATTGCGCCGCATCGGCCTCCACGCGGAACGGACGCGCTCGGCAGCAGCGCGAGATCGGCCAGCGCCGGCGTCGCGGGATGCCCGTCGACGGCCGCGCCAAGCAGCAACAACGCATTCGCGCGCGCCATGTCGCGCTGCGCGTTTGCCGCACCAGCGGGCCGGCGCGCGAGCGAGCTCTCGACGATCTCGAACGCACAACCGAGGGGCAATGGACCCGTGCCGTCGGGTCCGTCGAGGGCATAGCGCTTCACGAACGGTTGCAGTTCGCCGTCCACGGCTTCGATGGCATTGCTGAGGTCGAGCAGATCGCCCAGGCCTTCGCGCTGCTGCAAGCGAAGCTCGGCGAGGCGCGCTTGCGTGTCGCGCAGCGGCGCGAGAAACGCATTGCGTGCGCGACTGCGCGCATCCGCCAACGGAAGCGGCAGCCGGTCGACGTCCGCGCCCGCGGATTCCACATCGATGCGGCGGCAGAGGCGCTCGCGCACGAACGGCTCGGCCATGGCGCCGTGCGACGCGCACAGCGAAGGCAGGACCGGATTCGGCAAGCCCCTGACCGCGACGATCGATTCGGCGAAACGCCCTTCGCGGCCCGCGTCATCGGCGGCAAAGCGATCGAACCAAGGAAGAAGCGCGGCCACGGTCCCGATCACCAGCACCGCCTCGGCCATGAGCGGCCACGCGATCAGCCCGCGGCGGGAGAAGCTTTCGCCGGGCTCGCGTGCAATGCTAAGCGCCAAGGACCATCCTTCGTACGCAAGGCTGTACCGCTATAACCCGATCAGGCAGGCATTCGAAATAGCGCGGGGCGCCGCGTGCACACGCGACAAAGGCGTGCGGCCCCGGGAGCTATTTTCTGTTCTGCGAAATCAAATGTTTCCGGGTCTCGCGCTTGGCTCGCAGCCAATTGTGCACCAGCGGACGCAAACGCGGAACGCGAATGGGCAAGGAATCGGCGGCCGGTTGTCTTGTTCACTCGCGAACTTCGTCTTGCACGAGTGTGCAACCAAGCCGGATACAAAACCATTAACTAACGTGCGACGACAGACGCACGTTGACGCAGCGTCGACCGCGCAATCCTGCGGCGGGCAAATCGTGGAATAAATTTTTCAGTGACACCGAGGCCGCCGCCAACGCTTTGCAAATCCGGGCCTGGCAATCGTCTGGACATTATCGAACGTTCGTTCGATAATGGTTTTTTGCGCACGTGATTAGTGATTGTGGGGAAATCAAGACCACTGGCATTTGTCGACGTCGAAACGACGGGATTGAGCCCCGCGGCCAATCGGATCGCGGAGATTGGCGTCGTGACTGTCGACGGCGACCGGATCGACCGCTGGACCACGCTGATCAAAGTGAGCAGGCGTCGCGCAACGGAGTCGACGGATTGCGCAGAGGCGCTGGACACCGTT